>Ga0138256_10000133_pt1 | contig 87424 bp, 90 predicted proteins | sample KNB2016incub_MG_FD_105486 | JGI IMG/M metagenome (GOLD analysis project Ga0138256, IMG submission 105486) | Active sludge microbial communities from wastewater in Klosterneuburg, Austria - KNB2014incub_MG | ecosystem: Engineered > WWTP > Activated sludge > Unclassified | place: Austria... | reverse complement strand
TACAAAAAAACCACGTATCGTCTTATTGAAATCTTGGCCGTGTTCTGGTCATCCTCTGACTTAATTACACTGATTCAAAGTGGTGTCGTTTTGATAGTCGGCTCTCAGATGGTTATTACAGGTGACTTGACAATAGGGTCACTTATTGCGTTTATCACTTATGAATCTATGTTGCTTTGGCCAGTGAAACAGTCTGGTAGACTACTTAGTGAGCTCGGTAAAACAACCGTGGCCATAAAACGTATTGAAGAAATCATGAATGAAGTGATTGAACAGGATACTCTTGATGAAATCGAACCAGAAATCGGTGGTAAAATTGCCTTTGAAAATGTGAATTTCTCATATCCAGATGGCAAACAAGCTCTGAAAAATATTAATTTTACATTGGAACAGGGCAAAACGCTTGGCATTTTAGGCTCAACGGGTTCAGGAAAATCGACCTTAGTGCATTTACTCCAAAGGTTGTACGATTATGAAGGCAGCATCAAAATTGATGATGTTGAACTGAATCAGATTAAAAAACAATGGATTCGAAGAAAAATCGGGCTCATTTTACAAGAACCTTATCTTTATGCCAAAACGGTTAAACAGAACATTGGGATCTTAAATCGCGATTACGGCGACACACAAATTATGGAAGCGGCTACAACGGCCTCAATCCATGACAACATTTTAACTTTTAAAGAGGGCTATGAGACCGTCATCGGTGAAAAAGGTGTTTCACTTTCAGGGGGTCAAAAACAGCGTGTGGCAATAGCTAGGACGATTATTGACCAAGATAAACGCATCTTAATCTTTGATGACTCGCTGAGCGCTGTGGATACTGAAACGGATATGCGTATTAGACGGGCACTCAAGAAACGTAGCAATGAAGTGACTACGCTTATTATTAGTCATAGAATCACGACATTAGCAGAAGCAGACTATATCATCGTCATGGACGGCGGTGAAATCATCCAACGTGGATCACATGAGACCCTCATTAATGAAGAAGGTCTTTATAAAAGAATTTGGGATTTGCAAAAGATGGTTGGATAATTGCAAATCCAGAAGGAGGTAATCAGGTGGAAAAATCTAAAGAAATGAAATTAAAATATGATAAAACCGTTTGGAAAGAGATGTTTGTCTATTTCAAACGATTTAAGAAAGAATTCGTGATCCTTTGTGTTTTCATGATTTCACTTGCCGCAATCGATATCTCATTTCCACTGTTGACACAGTATGCAATTGACACTTATGTCGTCCCAAGAAAAATGGACGGTCTTTGGATCGTTGCTGTAGGTTATGGTGTTCTAACCATTGTCATGTCACTGATCGTTTTTTTGTTTATCAAGCAAGCGGGCAGAATTGAAATGGGGTTGCTTTATCAAATGCGTAAGGACAGTTTTGAAAAGCTGCAAAAGCTTTCATTTAGTTATTATGACAAAAATGCGATTGGGTGGATGATTGCAAGAACGACGTCCGATGCATCGAAGATTTCTGAAACGGTCGCATGGGGTTTGGTGGATATGGTTTGGGGATTTGCCATGATGTTTGGTATATCCATCGTCATGTTAATCGTCAACTGGAAGTTAGCATTGGTCACGCTTGTTACAGTGCCGTTACTGGCCATAATCAGTGTGGTCTTTGAAAAGAAAATGCTTATTTCATATCGAAATGTTAGAAAAATCAATTCAAAAATTACGGGACTATTCAATGACGGGATTGTAGGTGCCAAAACAACTAAGACGTTGGTTCGAGAAGAACTTAACCGAGATGAATTTGGAGAAGTCACTTTTGATATGAAGCGCAATTCAGTTCGAGCGGGGGTTATATCAGCAGGTTATCTACCTCTTGCCCTATTTATATCCGCGATTGGAACGGTTCTCACTTTGTACTATGGGAGTGTTTTTATTCTTGATGAGTTGATCACTTATGGTACACTGATGTTGTTTATCACTTACGCGCGTCAATTCTTCGATCCGGTTCTTGAACTGGCTAGAATCTATACAGAAATGATCAGCGCACAAGCGGCAGCAGAACGCGTCATGTCACTTATTAACGAAAAAGAAGAAATTACCGAAGGGGATGACGTCATTGCGCATTATGGCAACCATTATGAACAAAAGGTAGAAAACTGGGAGCCATTACTAGGTGATGTGGAATACAAAAATGTGAGTTTCTATTACAAAGAAGGTGAATATATCCTTAAGAATTTTAACCTTAAAGTAGAAAGAGGACAGACGATAGCACTCGTTGGAGAAACAGGTTCAGGTAAGAGCACCATTGTAAATCTTGCGTGTCGCTTTTATGAACCGACAAGTGGGCAAATTCTCATTGATGGCAAAGATTATAAAGATAGATCTCAGAACTGGCTTCATGCCAACATCGGGTATGTCTTACAAGCGCCTCATTTATTTAGTGGGACGATCAAAGACAACATCCGATACGGCAAACTTGACGCAACGGATGACGCAATCATTGAAGCGGCGAAAACAGTCAACGCACATGACTTTATCTCAAAACTCGAATTTGGGTATGATACGCCAGTGGGTGAAGGGGGCGGTTTATTGTCAACAGGCGAAAAACAACTTATTTCATTTGCACGTGCAATTATTGCAAAACCGAGACTTTTTTTCCTGGATGAAGCAACTTCTTCCATTGACACTGAAACAGAATGGAAGATTCAGCACGCCATCGACAATGTCCTTGAAGACCGAACAAGTTTTATTATTGCACATAGGTTATCTACAATAAGAAGTGCAGATGTTATTTTAGTCATCGACAAAGGTGAAGTGATTGAGCAAGGCAACCATACGACGTTATTGGCTATGAAAGGCCATTATTATCATCTTTACACGAATCAGTTTATGGAAGAAGGCGAACGCGACTTGCTAAATCAACACGCACGCAACAAATTAACAACGCCTAAGTTGGAAACGATGACCGCGTAATAGATGCATAAGGTGTCTCATTTTTTACAATAGTTAGGATATGATTAAAATATGTTTAGAATCCGCTAGATGCCTTGATTTCCAAAGCAGAATCACTTATATTTAGTATAAAGATATAGAAAAAGTTGATTGTTGGATCGAACTTAGGAGGTATTGCGAATGAATAAATTGTGTAAGATCGAAGAAGAAGGGAAAATATTTGGCGTTTGTGCGGGTCTTGCTAAATATTTCAAAATAGATGTGACAATTATCCGCTTATTGTGGCTGTTGTTAGCTATTTTTGGTATTGGTTCACCGGTTGTCGTTTATATTATTATGGCATTTGTACTTCCAAAATATGATCCAGATGCTGTGGAATTTCAAGAAGTCATTGAAGTTCATGAAAAACCTGAAGAATCCATTGATCCCTACAACACGGATGATCGATATTAGTAAAAAGACAATCAATCAAATCAATTAATCAGTAAACGCACCCCAATCAGGGTGCGTTTTTTATGATTTTCAAAAGTCATTTTACTGTAATAGTATTTTTATGCCAAGACTAGTATAATAGGAATATGAGTTTTCAAAATGGAGGCAATATGATAGATTTTATTAAAGGCAAACTTGTACATAGCTTTGGTGACTCTGTTATTGTGGAGAACAATGGGATTGGTTATAAAATTCACACCTCTACAGGTTCGGTGGCAGACTTTTCATCACCTGGTGAAGACGTGATTGTCTATACGGAACTAATCGTGCGTGAAGATTCAATGTCACTGGTGGGATTCTCGTCAAGAGATGAATTGGGCATGTTTCAATTACTTACCTCTGTGAGCGGAATCGGCACTAAAGTAGGCATTGGTATTCTTTCCTCTTTGCCATTTGGTCAGCTTGCTGGTTTGATTGCCTCCCAAGATATCAAATCCTTACAAGTCGCTCAAGGTGTTGGCAAAAAAACAGCCGAGCGTCTCGTATTGGAGCTTAAAGATAAAATGCCACAAACATTATCGTTACAAAGTCATGAACATCCGCCTGTTACAACGGCTGAACAAAGCATACAGAAAGATGCGCTTGACGCATTGATGTCGCTTGGTTACACGCGCAGCGAGGCACAAAGTGCCCTCAAGCAAATCGATATGGAACATATGACCGTTGAGGCAATTATAAAAGCATCGCTGAAGAAATTGATGTTCTAATCGATTGAAGGCGTTAGAACTGGAGGCATCATGGAGCGCTTTATAACCCCAAAACTTACTGAAGAAGATAAATTGAGCGAACATGGCATTAGGCCACGCCTTATTAGTGAGTATGTTGGACAAGAAAAAACAAAAGAAAAATTGAATATATTCATGAAAGCAGCTTTGATGCGCGATGAACCACTGGATCATGTGCTCCTTTATGGCCCCCCTGGACTGGGAAAGACAACGCTCTCTCATATCATCGCAGAAGAGATGAATGTTGATATTAAAGTTACTTCAGGGCCAGCGATTGAAAGACCTGGCGATCTCGCTGCAATTTTGACGAGTTTAAAAGAACGCGATGTTTTGTTTATTGATGAGATTCATAGGCTGAGTCGACAAGTTGAAGAAGTTTTGTATCCGGCCATGGAAGACTATGCCATTGACATCGTCATTGGCAAAGGACCTGGCGCGAGATCGGTTCGACTGGAACTACCTAAATTTACTTTAGTCGGTGCAACAACGCGAGCAGGCCAATTAACGGCACCACTTCGCGATCGTTTTGGCGTTATCTGTAAACTTGATTTGTATGATGTGCATGAACTTTCAGATATCATTAGAAGGTCGGCGATTGTCCTTAATGTACCTATGGACGAAGAGGCGATTATTGAGATGGCTATGAGAAGTAGAGGCACACCGCGCATTGTCAACAGACTATTGAAACGTGTCAGAGATTATGCCATGGTTAGAGGTGATGGTTTTGTGACGCAAGAAATCGCTAAATTAGCGTTAGATTTATTAGAAATTGATGCTCTAGGTCTCGATGCTGTGGACAGAAAAGTATTGACGTGCATTATCGAGAATTTCGATGGTGGTCCAGTTGGCATAGAGACTTTGGCAGCATCAACGGGTGAAGAAACTTCAACGATTGAAGATGTCTACGAGCCTTATTTAATGCAAATTGGATTTATCAATCGTACGCCAAGAGGGCGCATGATTACGAATAAAGGTAGAATGCATCTAGGGTATGAAAGCGTTACATCTACCGATCAAATTTATTTTGAATCATTACCAATGCTTGAGGAAGGGGAGACTTTATAATGGGCGTAGTGCACAAGGGCTTATCAATTGCATGCTTAATCGCATTATTCATAGTTGTGACCACTTCTATTACCCTCAGTTACGGTGTGAGCGCACCGATAACGGATGGGATGGTCGATATAGGGCTTATATATGGAAACAATAACCAATTTCCAATCGGTGTGACCAGCGTAAAAGGGTTTGTATTTGGAAACACTGAATCGGGCGTTTTCAAACCATTAATTGATTTAGGTGCGTATCCGTCTTTACTACTTTACAAAGATGGCTTCTATGAACCTAGCGGAAGAACTTTGATGACCACGGGGGCTTATTATTTAAATGGACAAGTTAAAGGCGGTTACCATATTCAGATTGGGACACCTTATGAAACGCTGGATCAAATACAGTTAGAGTATGCGGCTGTGAAAGCGTTGGTACCAGAGGCTTATCTTGCGTATGATAATGGTTGGCGTATTTACTCAGGTCTTTATATGACTCAAGAAGAGGCGTTAACCAATCTCAATAGTATGATGGTCAACACGACGTGCATTGTGACGGATCCTAATCCAAGTAGTGTGATTGTATCTGCAAATGGTAAAGTCGTATTTAGTTTCGATAGCACTGAAAAGGAATTTTTATTTAATGCGCCAATTTTTGAGTTAAATGCCATCAAATACCGAGGCAGTTTTATGGTGAAGCGTTTGCCTGGAAGTGATTTTACATTTATAAATCGTGTGACCATTAGTGAATACCTATATGGTGTGTTGCCAAAGGAAATGAGTGGTGATTGGCCGATTGAAGCTTTGAAAGCACAGGCTATTGCAGCAAGAAATTATGTCATGATGTCCGGTAGCAAATATGCAGCTTATGGCTTCAATGTCGACAATACGACCAATAGTCAAGTTTATGGTGGCTATTCAGCAGAAAAGCCTAATAGCAACCGAGCTGTAGATGAAACGCAGGGTTATGTGTTGACAGCACTCGGTGCAATAGTGCCTCTTTATTTCCATTCGCATAGCGGCGGCATTACAGATGATTCAGAATACGTTTGGAACAGTCCACTGACTTATATAAAGAGCACGTTAGACCCTTACTCAATTGGATATCCCAACACAGATTGGCAAGCGACGTTATACCGTTCAGATATTGAGCAAAAGCTTATTATCGGTGGATACAGTATCGGTAGCTTAAAGACGATTAATATTGTGGAACGCGCACCATCAGGCCGAGTCACGAAACTTGAATTGATCGGTTCGATGAGTAAAGCAACGCTTGCAAAAGAAAAAATACGTTCGGTTTTGGGCAGCAATACTTTGAAGAGTTTGCTTTTCAGTTTTGATGTCGAGACTGCCGTTACAAATGCTGGAATAGCAGGTGTGGGTGGTCAAGTCACATCTGAAGCCACTGTGGCAACACCGACTACCACGTCAAGCAATCAAGCCATTGCACCACGTGTTATGACTTCAAATGCAGGCATTTATGGTACATTTGTCTCGTCAAACACGATTGATATTGTCGAAAATGGTCAAAGTAAGATCGAAATCATCGATAAAATTGTGCTTAGAAATGCAACGGATATTTATACGACTGTCTTAAAACCTTTGGTCCCTTATTTGTATAATAGTGCTGAATCATTTGACATGAGTAGTGGAAGTGTGATATTTTATGGTCACGGGTATGGACATGGGCTTGGGATGAGTCAATTTGGAGCTAAAAAAATGGCCGAAATGGGCATGTCTTTTGAAGCGATTTTATCATTTTATTACAAAAACACCCAGTTGCTTAAGCAATAATGGCTAAAGCAAAACCAACAAATGAGAAGTGAAAGGGTATCCATGAAAACGAGTGATTTCAAATTTGAATTACCAGAATCTCTTATTGCGCAAACGCCACTTGCCGATCGATCGAGCTCACGCCTTATGTGCATCGATCGAGAAACAGGTGAAATTGAGCATAAGAGATTTTATGATGTCATAGACAAAATTAAACCCGGCGATTGCTTGGTTCTTAACAACACTAAAGTCATTCCAGCACGGCTATTTGGATCAAAAGAGACGGGCGCTGTGGTTGAGTTTCTTCTATTGAAGAGGCTTAGTTTGACGCGCTGGGAAACACTTGTGAAACCTGGGAAAAAAGCGAGAATTGGAACAAGATTTGTGTTTGGAGATGGCAGCCTTCAGTGTGATATCGTCGATATCGGCGATGAAGGGTCTAGAATTATAGAATTTATTTATGAAGGGGTTTTTGAGCATATTTTAGATGTTTTAGGTTCAATGCCATTGCCACCTTACATTACTGAAAAATTAGAGGATCCAAAACGTTATAATACGGTATATGCAAAACATGACGGATCAGCTGCTGCGCCAACCGCGGGCCTTCATTTTACGGAAGATTTGTTGCAAGCGGTTAAAGACAAAGGGGCGACTTTAGCGTACATCACGCTTCATGTAGGGCTAGGCACGTTTAGACCGGTCAAAGTCGACGATGTGCTTAATCACAAAATGCATACAGAATATTACATGCTCGATGAGGCAAATGCTGAAATTATCAACCATGCTAAAGTGGCAGGTGGTCGTATACTGTCCGTTGGCACGACGACGACGCGGACGCTTGAAACGATTGCACGGTCGGATGGTCATTTGAAGGCACAAAGTGGGTGGACCGATATTTTTATCTATCCAGGCTACACGTTTAAACTCGTCGATGGTCTGATCACGAATTTTCATTTACCAGAATCGACTTTGATTATGCTGGTGAGTGCCTTTGTAAATAAAGAAGCCATTCTAAAAGCATATGCACTAGCCGTAGAAATGGGCTATCGATTTTTTAGTTTTGGAGACGCAATGATGATCACTAAAAGTGACACAGTGATACAGGAAGGGAGCAACAATGGCCATTAAATATGAATTAATCAAAGAATGTAGTCAGACTGGCGCACGTCTTGGTAGACTCCATACACCACATGGCATTATTGATACACCGATTTTTATGCCGGTAGGCACACAAGCCACAGTTAAAGCCATGACGCCAGAAGAACTCAAAGAAATGGAAGCACAAATCATTCTTTCTAACACGTATCACCTTTACTTGAGACCGGGTCACGATCTTGTCAAAGAAGCCGGAGGGCTGCATAAATTTATGAATTGGGACCTTCCAATTCTCACAGATAGTGGTGGCTTTCAAGTTTTTAGTTTAGGCGATTTACGTAAAATAACGGAAGAAGGCGTTACGTTTCAATCACATCTTGATGGCAGTAAGCACTTCTTATCACCGGAAAAAGTAATGGAAATTGAAAACGCACTTGGTGCTGATATTATTATGGCGTTTGATGAATGCGCCCCATATCCTGCTGAACACGATTATGTTAAGAAATCACTTGAACGTACCACCAGATGGGCCGTTCGTTGCAAAGCAGCCCATACAAATACTGAAAACCAAGCCTTGTTTGGCATCGTTCAAGGTGGCATGTATAAAGATTTAAGAGAGCAAAGCGCCGCTGAGCTTGTTGCACTTGATTTTCCAGGGTACTCTATTGGGGGACTTAGTGTCGGTGAACCGAAAGATTTGATGTACGAAGTGCTTGATTATACAACACCACTATTACCAAAAGATAAACCGAGATACCTCATGGGCGTCGGCAGCCCAGATGCACTTATAGAAGGGGTCATTAGAGGGATTGATATGTTCGACTGTGTACTGCCAACGCGTATCGCCAGAAATGGCACCGCGATGACATCTGAAGGCAAAGTCGTTATTAAAAATGCGAAGTATACAAGAGATTTTACACCGCTTGATCCAAACTGTGCGTGTTATTGTTGCAAGAATTATACCCGCGCTTATTTAAGGCATCTATACAAAGCAGATGAAATTTTATCGTCTCGCCTTATGTCCACTCACAATCTTCACTTCCTCATCCATTTAATGAAGCAAATACGCCAGGCGATTATGGATGACCGTTTGATGGATTTTAGAAATGAATTTTTCGAGAAATATTATGGTGAAACACAATTGTAATGATAGAGAAATCTGTTATAATTGAATATAAGTGATGTCAGAAATTAAGATGTTTTTAAAGGAGATAAAGTATGAATAGCACGATTGGTTTAGTTCTCTATATGGGTTTTTTCTTTGGTTTGATGTACTTTTTAATAATTAGACCGCAAAAGAAAAAAACGAAGCAAATGTCCGAACTTAGAAACAGTGTTCAAGCTGGCGATGAAGTAGTCACTATTGGTGGCGTTGTAGGCCGAGTGCTAAATGTTAAAGAAGACGATGTCATCATCGAAGTGGGTGCTGCAAGAACTAAATTGACATTTAAAAAATGGGCGATTTCTACAATTGATAAAAGCAGCAACCGAATGATTGAAACAGAAGATGTTGACCTAGACGCGTAACGTATTATGAATAATGATTGATTGAGACATGTCGCTGACATGTCTTTTTCTAAGGGCGAATTAACTCTTTTCTAAATAAGTAAAGCATGTTATAATATCTTGTATTTTAGTTAAAAGGGTTATTTTAAAATTTGGGAGGTAATACGGATGAAACACATAAAAACTTTAAATGCAGGTTCGTTAAAAAGTTCTGCGGCTCATGGCGGTTGTGGCGAATGTCAAACGTCTTGTCAATCAGCTTGCAAAACGTCATGCACGGTTGGCAATCAAGAATGTGAAAATACAAAAAGATAAGGCATATGAACATGTATCAGTGGGGCAGTAAACATCAGACATCACTGAGAGCAGAAGCCTGTGAAAGAACTTCAAAATAGAAACATTTTACAACGGTTAAGCAACTAAAAAGTGTATAGTAGTAACTCAAAAGAGCAGCCAACAGCTGCTTTTCTTCTTGCAATTGAATTAGGAGGTAAAAATGATTCACAAGTTTAAACAAGGTGATCTTTATTTTGTTCTCGATGTTAACAGCGGCGCCGTGCATGTCATAGATGAAATCGTATTTGATGCTTTGGAATTTTATCCGCAAAATAATGCAATATCGGTCATCAGAAGTCTAAAGGATAAATATCCAGAACAAGCCATTAAAGAGACGCTTGAAGAAATTGATTTTCTTATCGAAAATGACATGCTTTTCACAAATGATGCCTATGTCAATTCAATCGAATTCAACAATAGAATGCCTATTATTAAGGCACTTTGTTTACATGTAGCGCATGATTGTAATATTAGATGTGCGTATTGTTTTGCTTCTCAAGGAGATTTTAAAGGGGACCGTTCACTCATGTCATTTGAAGTGGGCAAAAAAGCATTAGACTTACTGATTGCAAATTCTGGTAACCGAAGAAATCTCGAAGTCGACTTTTTTGGCGGCGAGCCACTTATGAATTTTGATGTCGTGAAACAACTCGTAACTTATGGACGCAGTATAGAAGCTGAGCACAATAAGAATTTTAGATTCACGATGACGACAAATGGCGTTTTATTAAACGATGAAATTATAGACTACTTGAACGCAAACATGTCCAATGTTGTTTTGAGCATTGACGGGCGTAAAGCGGTTAATGATAAAATGAGATACACGATTTCAGGCGGTGGCACTTACGACATTATCGTTGAAAAATTTAAAAAATTAATTGATAAAAGAGAAGGCAAATCCTATTATGTTCGTGGCACGTTCACTAAAAATAATCTGGATTTTGCAAACGATGTTATTCATCTTGCTGATCTTGGTTTCAAGAGCACTTCCGTTGAGCCAGTCGTTGCAAAACCAACGGATAGTTATGCCATTACAGAAATGGATATTGAGACACTAAGCGAGCAATATGAACTTTTAGCGAATGAAATTGTTAAGCGTAACAATACAGATCAAGCGTTTTCTTTCTTCCACTTTGCCATTGATATGAAGCAAGGGCCATGTGTTATCAAACGTCTTTCGGGATGTGGTGCTGGTTCTGAATATTTGGCGGTTACGCCAGAGGGTGATATTTATCCATGTCATCAATTTGTCGGGAATGACCATTTTAAAATGGGAAATGTCCTTGCAGGTGTCCTAGATTTTGCCTTAACCAGTGAGTTTAAAAACGCACATGTTTACAATAAAGAAAAATGCCGCTCATGCTGGGCTAAGTTTTATTGTAGCGGTGGCTGTCATGCAAATGCCTATAATTTCAACAATGACATTTTTGTGCCGTATGAAATTGGTTGTGCGCTAGAACGTAAGCGCATTGAAAGTTCCATTTACATTTATGGCAAACTAAACCATTCTGAAGTATAGTGGAGGGGTAATATGTTAATAGATATTAATGGGTTTAAACCAGTTGTTGACGTTAATTGTTTGATCCTAGAATCTGCGCAAGTAATTGGGCAAGTTAGACTAGAACAAGGCGCAAACATTTGGTATAATACAGTAGTTAGGGGTGACGTAGAACCCATTAATATTGGTGCTGACACCAATATTCAGGATTTATGCGTCATTCACACAAGTCATGGTCACCCCGTGCAAATTGGTAAAGGTGTTACAATTGGACATCGCGCCATTTGTCATGGATGCACCATTGAAGACAACGTTCTCATAGGCATGGGGTCCATCGTTTTAGATGGCGCATATATTGAGCGTGATGTTATTATTGGCGCTGGATCACTTGTACCACCTAATAAGAGGATTCCATCAGGCTCTTTGGTGATTGGGTCACCGGCAAAAGTCGTTAGACCACTTACCGAAGAGGAGATTGACAGCATAAAGCAATCTGCACACGGCTACGTGGAATTGTCACAGCATTACAAATCAAAATAGGAGGCATTCAAAATGAAAGGAAAAAACACGTTATTGTTTTTCCTGATCGTCGCAGTTATTGCAGGAACAGCTTTAATAGCTATTAATGGATTAACACTTGGCACGTTTTCCATCACGCCTGTAAAAGATCAACTTAAATTGGGATTAGATATCAAAGGCGGCGTTGTCGTTGTTTATGAAGCCCAAACAGATGAAAAAGACGATGCATTGGCGAGAACAATGGAACAAACAAAACAAATGATTGGTAAACGTATCAACGAACTTGGTCTAACTGAGCCAATTATCACTTTACAAGGTGAAAAAAGGTTGCGTATTGAACTTCCTGGTGTTGCAAATGCTCAAGAAGCCATCGCTGTCATTGGCAAAACTGCCCTATTAGAATTTGTTTTAGTGACTGGCGATACGCCAGCTTCTGAAGGGATGACCCTTGATGCCATTGAATCTGAACAAATACTTACTGGTATAAACATAGAAGATGCTTTTGTTTCTCAAGATGAATACAATCAACCGGTTGTTTCCTTGAAATTTGACTCTGTGGGTACAACACTTTTTTATGAAGGCACAAAAAAAGCAATAGACAATGTGAATAAGCGTGGTCAAATTGCAATCGTTCTTGATAATGATATTATTTCAGCACCTTATACACAAATCGTTATTTCTGATGGTGAGGCGATCGTACAAGGAAGCTTTTCGTATGAAGAAGCCAACAGTTTAGCTATGTTGATTCGAGGCGGCGCGCTTCCTGTTAAAATGACTGAAGTTCAAACGTCAGTTATTGGCCCAACATTAGGTCTTGACTCATTTAATTCAGCAATTAGAGCCGCAATTATAGGTATTATATTGGTCATGTTCTTTATGATTGTTTTTTATAGAATTCCTGGTGTTATTGCATCCATTGCGCTTACATTATACGCAATGCTTGTTATTTTTGTATTGATTGGCTTAAATGCCACACTTACATTACCGGGTATTGCGGGTATTGTTATTTCCTTAGGCATGGCGGTAGATGCAAACGTCATCATCTTTGAACGCTTAAAAGAAGAGATGAAAGTTGGAAAATCACTACGTGCATCGATCGATAGCGGTTTCCATAGAGCGATGAGTACTATTATTGACTCAAATGTAACGACGTTTATTGCTGCTTTGATACTATTTGCATTTGGCGAAGGTCCTATAAAAGGATTTGCAGTTACCCTTATGATTGGTATTATTTCAAGTATGTTTACTGCGGTTATTGTGACAAAATCGATGCTTAAGCTATCGCTTGGTTTCACAGACCGTAAGAAACTATACGGATCAAGGGGGTAAGACATATGAGAATGCTTAATACGATGAAACACTATAAATTATGGTTTGCTTTTTCAGGTGCGGTCATTGTGCTTGGTTTCGTAATGATGTTCATGAATGGGCTTAACTTAGGCATCGATTTTACGGGCGGCACCATGATGCAAGTTGAGCTTGGTAAAGAAATTTCTGTTGCAGAAATCTCTGATGTCATTAAATCATTTGACTTGAATCCTGATATTGTACACTCCGGTGTTGAGAAAACAGAAGTTATTATCAAAACCAAAGCGTCACTCGACAATGATTTGCGAAAAGAAGTTTTTGGCGCATTGAAAGAAGCCTATGGTCTTGAAGATAATGCCTTAATAGGTGCAGAGCAATTCGGACCTTCAATGGGTAAAGAAATCAGAAATCGTGCCATTATTTCCGTATTAATTGCTTCAGTGGTTATGCTAATCTATATTTCTATTCGGTTTGAAACGGTCTTTGGGATTGCTGCAATTATCGCGTTATTCCACGACGTCTTATTCTTAATTTCTATTTATGCGATCTTTGGAATTACAGTGAATTCATCATTTATCGCAGCGGTTCTTACAATTGTTGGTTATTCAATCAATGATACAATCGTTGTCTTTGACCGTGTGAGAGAAAATATTAAACGTGAAAAGAATAAGGACCACTTTGAGATTATCAACACTTCAGTCTCACAAACCATGACGCGTACCTTAAATACATCAATTACGACGTTGCTCGTTATCGGTTCTTTATATGTTTTAGGGGTACAATCTATAAAAGAATTTGCGTTCCCATTATTTGTAGGTATTACAGTGGGTACGTACTCATCTATATTTATAGCGAGTCCGACTTGGGCACTTGTACGACAATATTTAGCGAAAAAAGAACATTACGCAACAAAATAATAAATATAAGCTCGGAGTGAATCGTGTTCATTCTGAGCTTTTTTATCGACACCCTTTATATAATAGACTATAATTGAAGTAATAATTGTCGAGAACGATTAATTAGGGGAGGGTCATTATGCAAGTCTATATCGTTTTAATCCTTATATTTGCAATTGTCATTACGTTGTTTGCATTATTCAATTCAGTCATCGTACCCGTGAGCTTGCTATTTTTTGAAGTTGAAATGTCTTTAGCGCTTGTCATTATTATATCCACCTTGGTTGGTGCGATTCTCATCACCTTGATTGATATGGTCAGAAAAGTGCGTAATGTTAAAGAAAAAAAAGGCTTACAAAAAAAGGCAACTGAACTTGAAAAGCAAATTGCTCTAAAAGAAGAAGCACTCAGTCAAAGAGATCAACTTATTCTGCAAAAGGATGCATTGATTGATTCACAGAGAAAAACCATAGAAGAAATGGATACAAATGTTGCAAACGCATTAAATAAGACAAATGAAATGGTGGAACAATGATATTTCAGAATACAATATGGACGTTCTCAAAGCAAGACTTAGGGGATATAGATAAGTATGGCAAGGTGTTTAACAAAGACCCTTTGATTACTAAATTATTGCTTGAGCGAGGACTTCGTACCGAAAAAGAAGTGAATGACTTTTTAAATCCAAGAATTGAGGATCTTAGAGATCCTCTTTTATTGTTAGACATGGATAAAGCGGTTGAACGCATCAATCGTGCGATAACTGAAAACGCATCCGTATGGATCTATGGCGATTATGATGTCGATGGTATTACGAGTATTGCCATTTTAATTAAATACTTTGAGTTTGTTGGCTTGAAAGCGCATTTTTATATTCCAGACCGACAAGATGAAGGTTACGGCATAAGTGATTCAGGTCTTGATGCCATTAAGGCTTCTGGTGGCAATCTTGTCATTACAGTTGATTGTGGCATTACCGCCATTAGCCAAGCACAATATGCTAAAGAAATTGGACTTGATTTGATTATAACCGATCATCATGAATTTCATGGTGATTTACCTGAGGCCATTGCAGTGATTAATCCTAAAAGGGGCACGTATCCATTTAAATTATTGGCTGGTTGCGGTGTTGCTTTAAAGCTCGTGCAAGCATTAACCGGTGATGCATTTAATACGTTCGTGGATCAAGTCATCGACATTGCTTCACTTGGAACGGTTGCGGACATTGTTCCTTTGATTGACGAAAATAGAGTCATCACAAGCCTAGGGCTTGCGAGAATGGCAATTACAACAAATCCAGGGATACAAGCGCTAATTAGCGAGGCAGGCCTTGTTGGTAAAGAGGTTAATGCGGGACACATAGGGTTTGTAATCGCACCAAGAATTAATGCCTCTGGTAGAATTGGTAATCCAAGTATCGCCGTTGAAATGTTGATTGAAAAGGATTACTTTAAAGCTTTAGAAATTGCGAAGCGGTTGAGTCTACTTAATACAGATCGCCAAATGCAAGAACGAGAAATCATGGCGTCTGCAGAGTTATTTATTAAATTGCAGGTGGATTTAAATACTGAAAAAATACTTCTTGTTGTTGGTGAAAACTGGCACACAGGTATAATTGGCATTGTCGCTTCAAAACTTTCCGATAAATATAGCCGTCCATCCATTGTCTTAAACGTCAGTGGTGATTCAGCGAAAGGCTCGGCACGCAGTATTGAAGGCATTAGCATTTATGAAATTTTGCATCAGTTTAATGCACTCTTTGAAAAATTTGGCGGTCATGATCAAGCAGCAGGACTCAGCTTGAAAACCGAAAATATTGAAGCACTAAGAAGAGGTTTACGTACTTTTGGGGAAGAAAACATCCGTCAATATATGCTGGTCTCCAAGAAAAAAGTTGATGGGATTTTGAAGCCGAATATGGTAACGCACCAACTTGTTGAAAACATAGAGGCATTGAAGCCGTTTGGAATGGGCAACCCAAAACCTCAGTTTGTTTTTAACGATTTAGTTATCGAAGATTACAAAGTGCTTGGAAAACTTCAAAATCATCTTAAACTGGTTGTCAATGATGGGAATCGCGTCTACGATGCACTCGCATTCAATCAGGCGCATTTTGTTCAGTATGTCAGAAAATCGGATAAAATTCATTTGTTAATGACCCTTGAAAAAAATAATTTTATGGGCGTCGAGACCATACAGTTTATGATTAAAGACATTGTGAAGGAACGCATGCCAGTATCTGAGGCTATTTTAAACAAGTGTCATTTGGCACTATACAATTTTATTATGAAGGCCCAAGCCTTTGAAATAAACGAAGATTTTACAAGAATCGATCATTTTGATATAATGTTTTCTGTTCCTAGTGATAAACCCATTTTGATTTATTCAATGGATGGTTTTAATCAATTTAAAGATGCGGTACTCAAAAACAATTTTATCAATTACACACTACATTTTAATCGGTTGGATTATGAAGAATGCAGAGAAAATTATTTCGATGTGGTTTTTATGCCGGTTGATTCAGATGAACCCGAAGCTTATTTTTATGCCGGTGCAACCAGTGAAATGGAACTCTTCTCACATATACCCGATCGCAATGATTTAGCGTTTTTTTATAAAAATTTACAAGACAAGCAGGCGTCTAGCATCAAGGATTTGTCATCAAAAGGTCAGTTCAGCTTTGCAAAGATAAGAATTTGTCTAGACATACTTAAAGAGATGCAACTTATTGCGTTTTCAGAAAATAATGGGTATTTCATCATTGAACGATTGCCGAAACCGATGGCAAAAGTTGATCTTGAACAATTGGATTTGTACCAAAAATTAATGCGGACCTGGAGAAAATAACAGACAATTGTCTAAGCGAATAGGGAGGATGACCATGGATTTAAAGTCAAAAATTAGAGTGATTGAGGATTTCCCAAAAGAAGGCATTAGCTTTAAAGATGTCACAACCTTGTTAAGTGATGGTCAAGCTTATCATGACGCTATAAATACTTGTATTGACATGGTAAAAAATGTTAATTACGATATTGTACTTGGACCAGAAGCAAGAGGCTTTTTAATTGGCGCTCCACTTGCTGTTTTAACAAAAAAAGGATTTGTTCCAGTTAGAAAGCCAGGAAAACTCCCATTTGAAACCATCCAACACGAATACTTTTTGGAATATGGCAAAGATGTTCTCGAAGTGCATAGCGATGCGATTAAACCTGGTGACAAAGTATTGATCGTCGATGATTTATTGGCAACAGGTGGCACAGCAAAAGCCGTGTGTGAGCTTGTTGAAAAATTAGGCGGCGAAGTCGTTGCACTTGCTTTTTTGATGGAACTTGATTTCTTAGATGGACGCAGTGTGCTTGAAGGCTACAAGGTATTTAGTGCAATTAATTACGAAGCATAAAAAAAGGTTGTAAATAGCTTGATAACTCTGTAAAATATATAGTAAATAGTTCGTCCAATGGTTTGGGCGGACTATTATTAATAATTATGGAAATTTCTCTATAAAAAGATGAAATTGTACTGAAATAGATACTTCAGATGGGTGTGACTATGAATTTAGAAGGTTATTTGGTAAAGATTAAGCAGTATGCACCTTATCTTGATTTGGATCGCATTGCAAAAGCGTATCAATTTGGAGAGGTAGCCCACACAGGTCAGCTGAGAAAAGATGGCACGCCATTCTTTAACCATCCCACCAGTGTTTCGTTGATTCTCGCAGAATTGGAAATGGACGAAGAAACCATTATTGCTGCATTATTGCACGACACCGTTGAAGACACGGATGTTACTTTGGCACAAGTCGAAAAGGCTTTTGGCAAAGAAGTTGCTGCGCTCGTCGATGGGGTTACTAAACTTGCAATCATCAATTATGAGACAAAGCAAGAACGACAGGTTGAAAATTTAAGAAAAATGTTTTTAGCGATGTCCAGCGACATTCGCGTTATTTTGATTAAACTGGCCGATAGACTGCACAATATTCGTACGCTTGGCGCGATGACTTTAGACAAACAAAAGGAAAAAGCGGAAGAGACAATTGATATCTTTGCACCAATCGCACACCGTCTGGGTATTTTTAGAATTAAATGGGAACTTGAAGACCTGAGTCTCAAATACCTTGATCCAGAAGGGTATATGGAGCTCGTTAAAAAAGTAGATAAAAAAAGAACAGATCGTGAATCAATCATTAATGATTATATCGCTCAAATTGACAGCGCTCTTACAGAACTTGGACTCAAATTTGAAATTTATGGACGACCAAAAAACTTCTATAGCATTTATAAAAAAATGAAGTTTCAACATAAAGAATTCGATGAAATTTATGATTTAACAGCAATTCGCGTTGTTTGCGAAGATGTTAAAGACTGTTACAGCGCGTTAGGTGCTGTTCACACGCTGTGGAAGCCTATTCCCGGACGTTTCAAGGATTATATAGCAATGCCTAAGCCCAATTTATATCAATCCCTACACACGACGCTTATGGGCAACGGTGAACCTTTCGAAATTCAGATTAGAACACGCGAGATGCATGAAATTGCTGAATTCGGTATTGCGGCACACTGGAAGTATAAAGAAGGTTCAAAAGCATCTAACAATGAGATGGAGAAAAAAATCTCTTGGTTTAGACAAATGATGGAATGGCAAAGTGATCTTAAAGACCCAAGTGAGTTTATGAATTCACTTAAGCTCGATTTATTTAATACAGAAGTGTTTGTATTCACACCAAATGGTCAAGTCGTCGACTTGCCAGTTGGTAGTACACCTGTTGATTTTGCTTATAAAATACACTCAGAAGTCGGCAATAAATGCATTGGCGCTAAAGTAAACGGAAGAATTGTGCCGCTCAATTATACGTTGCAGAACGGGCAACGTATTGAAATCATGACGGCTAAGAATTCACCAGGTCCTTCAAGGGATTGGCTTAAATTTGTAAAAAGTACACAAGCAAAACAACGCATCAAGCAGTGGTTTAAGAAAGAACGTCGTGAAGAGAACGTCGAGAAAGGCCAAGAGATGTTTCTTGCCGAGCTTAAACGTCAAAATATTCCTTCAAAGGCAGTACTCAATGAAGAATACCTTGATCTCATTTTAAAACGATTGAGCTTAAAATCGATTGATGATATGTATAACGCCATCGGATACGGTGGTATTATGACGAACCAAGTGATTCCAAAGATCAGAGAAAAATATTTCAAAGATCAAAAAGAAGAATTGGTTAAGTCGCGTTTTGACACAGAACGTCTTGAAGATTTACCAAATAAGAAAAAAGAAATTAGGAAAAGTGATACCGGTATTGTTGTAAAGGGAATGGATGACATCTTGGTGCGATTTGCTAAATGTTGTACACCTGTGCCTGGTGACACTATTATGGGCTATATTACACGTGGTAGAGGCGTGACCATTCACCGCGCAGATTGTGAAAATTTTGAACATACAGATGATACTGAAAACCGATTTATCGAAGTCAAATGGGCGAGCAGTATTGAAACATCCTATACCGCCAGTGTCCAAGTGGTTTCATTAGATCGAAAAGGGTTATTGTCAGAAATCACAATGTTCATGCATGAACTCGATTTAACCATGTCGGGAATTAACGCTAAAATTGATAAAAATGGCATTGCGATTGTTAATATTTCACTTGAAATTCAGGATATTGAAGAACTCAACAAATTTATGAAAAAACTTAAAAACTTGGAAGACATTATTGAGGTGAAACGCATCAGCTCGTAATGATTAGGAGGCTATGTGAGAGCCGTCATACAACGCGTCAATTTTTCATCGGTTATTGTAGAGGGAAAAATTGTAGGCGCAATTAAAATGGGACTCAACGTCCTACTCGGTGTTGAAGAGGGTGACACGATTCAAGATGTCGCTTATATGGCTGAGAAAGCCGTAAACTTAAGAATTTTTGAAGATGCTGATGAAAAAATGAATCTGTCATTGCTGGACGTGGGTGGTGAAATGCTCTGTGTTTCTCAATTCACGTTACTTGGCGATTGCAGAAAAGGCAGACGCCCAAGTTTTATCACAGCTGCTAGACCAGAGGGCGCAAACACACTGTATGAATCCTTTGTTGAGCGGGTACGCCTGATGGGCGTGACGGTACAAACCGGAGAATTTCAAACACACATGATCGTAGACATTCAAAACGACGGCCCCGTAACGATTCTTGTGGATAGTAAAAAGAACTTTTAATTTTTTGGAGGCAATTATGATGATAGAAAAATTGGCAGTGGGCGCTTATGCAGCTAACTGCTTTATTATTGGCGATGAAAGCTCGAAAGTCGGCATTGTTGTAGATCCAGGTGGTGAAGCAGAACGCATCTTTAAGAAAATTGATGCACTGGGGCTAAAAATCGCTTATATTGTTATCACGCATGGCCATGGCGATCATATCGGCGGCATTGAAACGCTTAAAAAGTTAACGGGAGCAGATGTGTTGATTCACCATGAAGAAGCTGAAATGCTAGAAGATGCATCACTTAACTTAACAAGTTCAATGAATGGACCAACCATATCTGTTAAAGCAGATCGTACCATTGGCGACAAAGAGATTCTCACTTTTGGCAATTTAAAATGTCAAGTGTTGCATACGCCCGGTCATACGCGTGGTGGTATATGTCTCTATTTTGATCAAGATAAAGTACTCTTTACGGGGGACACTTTGTTTTATGGTTCAGTGGGTCGCTCAGATCTTTCAGGTGGCAATCACAAGCAATTGATTCAATCTATATTGACTAAATTGATGTGTCTTGACGACCAAGTCACAGTTTACCCAGGTCATGGTGCTAGTTCGACGATTGGATTTGAACGAAGAAAAAATCCATTTTTACAAGGATAAATGAGGCATAATATGAATAAACTGACCGTACTACAGCAAGGTCTAAGTTCGAATTTTGAAATCGATAACCTTCTCGAAGTGTTTGTTTTAAAAGCGAACGTGGCACATGCTGAAGACGAAGCAGATTTTATAAGCAAACTAAATACAACGCATTTAGGACTTAGGATTGTTAACGACATGCAAACAATTGTGATTCAAATGATTCAAACAAAGGTTCTTGACTCAAGAACCTTATTTGTATGTGAACATGATGTAAAGATGCTTAAAGTGCTCGTTAAAAAAAACATCTATGAACTGTTGGCACAACACTTTATACCCTTGTCAAAATGGGGCATTTTAGTCGGCATCAGGCCTGTCAAAATTGTACATGAATGCATGGATGAGGGCATGTCTTTAGAGGCAATCCGTGAAAGATTAGAGTCGCTTTATCTGATTCATCGGACTAAAGTGGACTTGATGATGGAAGTTGCCATTAAAGAACGCGCTTATCTGTATCCCAACGATCCAGATGCAATTTCACTTTATCTATGTATTCCATTTTGTCCAACCAGGTGTCTATACTGTTCATTTCCGTCAAATGATATGAAACAAAAGGGCAAACTGTTGCCTGAATATATGGAAAAACTAGAAACAGAAACCATTCATGCCATTAAACACATAAAAAGTTTAGGTAAAAAAGTCGATTGTATTTATATTGGAGGTGGCACACCGACGAGTATTAGTGCATTGCAGCTTGAGTCGTTACTGGCTGTCATCAAAAATCATATCGATTTATCGGCTGTCAAAGAGTATACTGTAGAAGCAGGACGACCTGATACGATAACGCGAGAAAAGCTTGAAATTATGAAAGCCTATGGCGTTGACCGTATCTGTATCAACCCACAAACGATGGATGAAAAAACACTTGTCACGATTGGGCGTGCCCATGACGCACAGTCGATAACCGATGTGATGCAGATTGCAAGAGAAGTCGGTTTCAAGACCATCAATATGGACTTGATCTTAGGTTTGCCTGGCGAAACGGTGGTGAACAGTTCAAAGACCATTAAAAGACTCCTTGAGATGATGCCTGAGAACATTACCATTCACACGCTGGCTGTTAAGAGGGCCTCGCGTCTCAATGAAGACCTTGATCTGTATGAGTTATCACATGATGCCACCGTTGAAGCAATGCTTGACCAAGCTGAAATGGCGCTGCGTGGACAGGGCATCAGCCCTTATTACATGTACCGACAAAAGAAAATGATTGGGCATTTAGAGAACGTTGGCTATTCTATAATGGGTCATGAATCTCTTTATAATATGCGTATTATGGAAGAAAAGCATACGATTATTGCGTGTGGTGCAGGGGCAGTATCTAAGTTATGTGCACCTGAAGAAAATCGGTTCGAACGGGTCGCAAATTTCAAAGGGCTTGAAGATTATCTCAATCGATTTGATGAAATTTTGGAGAAGAAAACATTGTTAAAAAAATAAAGAATTCAATAATTTATGGAGGCTATTATGGGTGAAGCGTTAAATGGATTAAAGAGATCACACTACAGTGGCGATTTGCGAGAAGCACATATTGGTGAAACCGTCACTTTGATGGGTTGGGTACAAAAAAGAAGAAATTTAGGTGGTTTAATTTTTGTTGATTTAAGAGACCGTTCAGGTATTTGCCAAATCGTGTTTGATACAGCAGTTTCAGAAGAGGCTTTTAGCAAAGCAAATGGCCTTCGAAATGAATACGTTCTTGCTGTGACAGGCAAAGTGGTTCAACGTGAATCAGTGAACACAAATATACCGACGGGTGAAATTGAAGTGTTTGCAGACCATTTGAAAATACTCTGTGAATCTGAAGTGCCACCTATTCACATTGACGATAACGATGAAGCCAATGAAAGACTAAGACTGAAATATAGATACCTCGATTTAAGAAAGCCTAAAATGCAAAATTATTTGTTCACACGTCATAAAATTGCATCAGCGGCGCGTCGCTTTTTTGATGCGCAAGGTTTTGTAGATGTTGAAACACCAATGCTTACCAAACCAACACCAGAAGGTGCGAGGGATTATCTCGTACCAAGCAGGGTTAATCTGAATAAATTCTATGCATTGCCGCAATCACCACAACTTTTCAAACAGCTTCTTATGGTATCTGGTTTTGATCGATATTATCAAATCACGAAATGCTTTAGGGATGAAGATTTGCGTGCAGACCGCCAACCTGAATTTACCCAAATCGATGTTGAAATGTCATTTGTCGATGAGGAAGACGTTAGAGCGATCAATGAAGACTTGTTAAAATATATTTTCAAAGAAGTTGCAGACGTCGATGTTCAGTTACCTCTTATGAAACTTAGCTACAATGATGCCATGTCACGTTATGGTTCGGATAAACCAGATGTACGTTTTGGATTTGAACTCAAATCATTAAATCACATCTTTGAATCAACAGAATTTAAAGTTTTTAGTGATGCACTTGAATCAAAGGGCGACATAAGGGGTATAAATATAGATGGGTATGCCGATAAATTTTCCAGAAAAGACATCGACAAACTCCAAGAATTTATTAAAGGTTACGGCGCTAAAGGCCTAGCTTGGATTAAATTTTCAGGTGGCGAGATGCAGTCATCAATCACTAAGTTCTTGGATGATGCAAGTGTTGCAGCGCTTAAGACTATTTTTGATGCCAAAGACGGCGATTTAATTTTAATCGTTGCAGACAAATCAAATGTTGTGTTTGATGCACTTGGTGCTTTAAGGTGCGAAGTGGCCAAACAGCTCGGCATTTTAGATCCAAAAGATTACAAATTCTTGTGGGTCGTTGATTTCCCACTTTTCGAATACGATGAAGAAGACAATCGCTTTGTGGCGAAACACCATCCTTTTACATCACCTAAAGACGAAGATTTGGATATGCTAGAATCAGACCCTGCAAACTGCAGAGCTAAAGCTTACGATATCGTACTTAACGGGTATGAACTCGGAGGTGGTTCAATTAGAATTCATAATTCTGCTGTGCAAGAACGTATGTTCAAAGCACTTGGATTTACTGAGGCTGAAGCGACTGAAAAATTCGGATTCTTTATCGATGCCTTTAAATATGGCGCACCCCCACATGGTGGCATTGCTTATGGACTCGATCGTGTGACTATGTTGATCACAGGAACGGATAATATTCGCGATGTTATCGCATTTCCTAAGACACAAGATGCAAAATGTCTTATGACCAATGCACCTAGTGTTGCGGAACAAAAGCAACTGAGTGAACTATATCTTGAATTGACACCCATTGAGAAAAGTACAAAAGAATAAAAGGTGTCAATGATTTAAAAATGAGGTGACTTTATGGATAGAGCAGGTGTAATTGTCAGTGAGATGGGCGAATTTTCAAAAGTCAAACTCGTCAGACATACGGCGTGCGGCAATTGTGGCGCGTGTCAATTGGGCGATGACCAGAAGGATATTATGCTTATCGCAAAAAATACAGTCCATGCTAAAATGGGCGATCTAGTTGAAGTGTCCATGGCAACGAATAGCGTATTAAGCGCTGCGTTTATAATGTACATCATTCCGCTTGTCGGTTTGTTTATAGGGCTCATGTTGGGCCAATGGTTGTTCCCAGGTAAAGATATAATGACTGCTTTATTGGGGATAGGGATGATGGCACTAGCGTTTGTTATAATTAAATTCAATGACAAGCGGTTTTTAAAAAATGATAAATACGTGGCGCATATATTGACTGTGTTACAGTCAGAGCATGAAGGTTTGGTACCGCTTACTTGATTTTAATGGAGGGATTATGGCTCTACATGACGTGCTAACTCTAGCGAGCAAAGATATATTCAACGCAATCGAAGAAGGCATTCACATTATTGATGATTCAGGTCGAACCATTCTATACAACAAAGCCATGGAAGAAATCGAAGGCCTTTCACAAAATCAAGTCATTGGCAAACACCTCCTTGATTTGTTTCCAGATTGGACGAGAGAAAATAGTACTTTGCTGACTGCTTTGGAATCCGCGGTGCCGATCATCAATAGAGAGCAAAATTATCTCAATTTTAAAGGCAAAAATATTAGAACAATCAACACAACGTTGCCAATCATCGAAAATGGTCGGGCAATTGGCGCGGTGGAAATTGCAAAAAATATCACCATGGTCAATGATATGTCCGAACAAATTATTGAACTTCAGCAAAAGCTGCTTAAACCACTTAAAAGGGAAGCAGGCATTCGACACTATCACTTTGAGCAGTTAATCGGCAAAAATGAAAAATATCTCGAAGCAATTAGAATTGCGAAACGCGCATCAAAATCCGTTTCTAGCGTCTTAATATTTGGTGATACGGGTACTGGGAAGGAACTTTTTGCACAAAGTATTCATTATGGCAGTGATCGAAAATCTAGGGCTTTTATTGCACAAAACTGTGCGGCCATTCCAGAAACTTTACTTGAAGGGCTTTTATTTGGCACGTCTAAGGGTTCCTTTACTGGCGCTCAAGACCGTCCAGGCCTTTTTGAACAAGCGGATGGAGGCACCTTATTCTTAGATGAAATCAACAGTATGAGTTGGCCACTTCAGGCAAAAATTTTGCGTGTCCTTCAAGAAAACTATGTGAGACGCGTAGGTGGCAATCGTGATATTCCTGTAGATGTACGTATTATCGCTGCATCAAATGAAGAACCAGAGTTGTTAATTCAATCCGGTCAATTTCGAAAAGATCTTTATTACAGGCTCAATGTCATCAATATACGCATACCAAGTTTAAATGAACGTGTGGATGATATTCCACGCCTTGTTGATTATTTTATTCGCGAATACAATGAACAACTTGGTAAAGATGTTTGGATGGTATCGACGGAAATTTTAGAAGCCTTTAAACGTTACAATTGGGCAGGCAACATTAGAGAACTCAAGAACTTTATTGAATCGGCAATGAATCTTGTCGCCGATGAACATGTTATTGGCAAGGAACATATGCCATCACACGTTGCAGAGGTTTTAATGAAAAAGAGTCATTATATGAAGCGTGCCACTGAATTGACGGACGATTTAAATGAACATCTTGCCAAAATTGAAAGAGAAATCATTCAAAACACGTTGACCCTATACAATGACAATATTAGTAAGGCGGCCAAACATCTGAATATTTCTCGTCAAAACCTTCAATACAAAATTAAACATTATTTTTAGGATAAAATAAATAAAAACATCTTTTAGCATTGTTTTTGCTGAAAGATGTTTTTTTATATTTTTGTGATTTAGGTGGTTTTGACAGGGCTTTTATTGCGGTTATAAATAATGACCGCGGTGATAATCATGCCAGCCCCAATGATATGATAGGTCTCGATCGATTCATTTAAAAACAAGACGGCAAGTATGGTTGAGATAATCGGTACAAGGTTGATAAACAAAGACGCTTTTGAAGGGCCAATTTCAGCGATTGCCATTTGCTGGATGGAATAACCGATTACAGTGGGAAATAAAGCCATATAAATAACTGCTAAATAAGGGGCATAACCTACGGTAAGTGCATCCGTTGTTACAAAATCATATAGTGCAAAAGGCATCATGATTAACGCACTGAGTGCAAATGTATAGGTAGAGAGTTTCAAAGGTCCCAAAATAGGCATCCCTTTTTTTACGATGATGCCATAGGACGCCCAAAGTATAGTTCCACAAAACATGATAAAATCGCCTTTGTTTAGATCAAAAGTCAATAGTGCTTCTAGACTGCCTGCTGTAATTATGTAAATGACACCGAATAATGCCAAGAACAACATGGCGATTTTTTTCGCCGTCAACTTTTCACTGGCAAATATTGAGGCCAATACAGCGGTAATTAGGGGGTTCGTCGCATTAATCATAGACGCTTTCGAAGCGGTGGTGTATTGAAGGGCTGTAAAGAAAAACATGTGATAACCGATCATGCCCACGATGGCTGTTGCAAAAATAATTTTGAGTTCGCTTTTTTTAATTTTCCAATTTGGACCTAATTTTTTCATCATAAATGGAAAAATGACAATTGCAGCAATGCCCATTCTCAAAAAAGTTAACACCACTGGGCTAAGGGCATAAACACCTAATTTAGCCGCTATAAACGCGCCTGCCCAAAAGAATGTTGCCATAATCATAAGTAGAAAAATTTTAGTGTGCGCATATTTATTCGACACCTCTTGACCTCCAATCGGTTTTTATTATTATAGCATTATCAAAGGGTTATTTCAGTAAAAAATCAAATGTGCTTAGTTAACAAAGCGCAAAATAATTTGCACCAATAGCAGCATAGCAAAATATCTTGCACCAAATATGCAAAAAAATTTGCTATCCCGAATTAAAATTCTAATTATTCAGATAATTGCGTTTTAAAATTAACAATATTTCATTTGTTTTTTATGATTCATTCTCTGTTTTCAAGGGTTGCATAATTATTTGAAAAATAATCGTTTTTTTGGCATGACTCTTGCTTATATATAGGACGTAGGCCTTTTTAGAAGGCAAATTATACGGAGGTGACCTTTATGAGAACTGAAAATGTAAAAGTAGCGATTTGGGGTTTTGGTGCCATGGGTAGTGGTATGGCTAAGATGTTATTGACAAAAAAGGGTGTTGACATAGTAGGCGTTTGCGATAGAAACCCAGCGCGAGTAGGCAAAAGTATTTTTGAACTTTTGAATATTGAAAGAGGCGACAGAGCAGATGTCATCATCAACCCAGAAATTGACGCAGTCATTAGCGAAAAATCATGTGATGTTGTATTGACTGCAACAGATTCTTTTACTGCAAAAGCATTTCCAAGATTAAAGCACATTCTCGAGAAAAAAATCAATGTCATTTCAACAGCAGAAGAAATGGCTTATCCTAAAGCACAAAATCCTGAACTTGCTGAAGAACTAGATCGAATCGCTAAAGAAAATGGCGTTTCAATTCTTGGAACAGGCATTAATCCAGGCTTGATCATGGACCTTTTAGTGGTTGTATTGACAGGTTGTATGACAGATGTAACTGAAATCGAAGCAAAACGCGTTAACAGCTTATCGCCATTTGGTCATGCGGTTATGGAAGAGCAAGGCGTTGGTATCACAGTAGATGCATTCAACAAAGGCGTTGCGGATGGCACACTTGCTGGTCACGTTGGCTTTGCGGAATCAATCAATATGATCGGTGATGCAATTGGCTGGAAAGTTGAAAAAATTGAAACACAAATGTCTCCAATTGTAACAACAGTTGACAGAAAAGCGCCACACGGCTTTGCAGCTGCTGGCGATGTTGCAGGAGTCAATATGACGGGCCAAGGATTTGTCGATGGCGCAGTTAAAATCAACATGATTCATCCACAACAAATCGAGCCTGAAATGGAAGGTACTTTCACAGGTGACTATATTACATTAAAAGGATCTCCAGAAGTCAACATGGTTATTAAACCAGAAGTTGAAGGTGGTCTTGGTACGATTGCAATGTGCGTCAACATGATTCCACAAATCATTAACGCGGATCCAGGTCTTAAGACAATGCTTGATTTACCAGTTCCAAGAGCAATCATGGGCGATATGAGACAGTTTATTAAATAAGTGCTTGGAGGTGTTGAATTGAACGTTAAAAAAGGTGATTGGGTAAGAATACACAGTATCATTTTTACGCCAGATCAAAGAGCGCCACAAGTGCCAGACGATACAAAAAAAGTACCCCTCGAAATGTGGGTTAAAGGCTTTTCTGATAGAGATGCTAACTTAGGTGATGAAGTAGAAGTGACCACAATTGTTGGCAGAAAAGAAAAAGGGGTTATCGTAGAAATTAACCCTGCTTATAGACATTCATTTGGTAATTATGTACCTGAGATCATGCAAATAGGGATTCAGCTGAAGGAAATACTCTTTGGAGGTGATGCAGATGAAAGATAATTCTTATTTAGCGGTCATGGGTCGGAAAAATGAAATCATGAAAAGTGCCATCGGCATCGATTATTCCATTTTTGAAAGTGATGGCATTGCATTCGATTATGAACGTATGATGCGTGAAACGGGTTATACACTTGAAGAAATGCAAGAGATTCAAGGTAAAACGGGCGTCGGCAACACACCGATGTTAGAACTTAGAAATATCACAGCCCTTGCTAGAAAAATGGCAAGTCCAGGTAAAGGCGCTAGAATTTTTATAAAAGATGAAGCGGCCAATCCATCTGGCAGTTTTAAAGCAAGACGTGCAGCTAACGCAGTATACCATGCTAAAAAACTAGGCTACAAAGGCGTCATCGCAGCAACGAGTGGTAACTACGGCTCAGCTGTAGCATCACAAGCAGCGATGCATGGTCTAAAATGTATCATCGTTCAAGAAACGTACGATTCGAAAGGCATTGGCCAACCAGAAATCGTCGAAAAAGCGAGAAGGTGTGAAGCGTACGGCGCTGAAGTGCTTCAAATGACCGTGGGTCCTGAACTCTTCTACAAATTCTTATTGTTGCTTGAAGAGACAGGCTATTTTAATGCATCACTCTACACGCCATTTGGTATTGCTGGCGTTGAAACCCTCGGTTATGAACTTTCAATGCAGTGCAGAGAAAAATATGGTAAAGATGCTGACGTTGTCGTGTGTACAAATGCAGGCGGCGGTAATCTAACAGGTACAGCGAGAGGCCTTATTAAAGCAGGCGCTGTTGATACACAAATTGTTGGTGCCTCTGTTGATTTATCGGGTCTTCATATGGCAAGTGATGAACAATTTAACAAAAAATCGTTCACGACAGGTCATACGGGGTTTGGTGTTCCATTTGCAACGGTTCCTGATCGTTCTGACGTACCAAGATCGGCTGCAAGACCCCTTAGATATCTCGACCGTTACGTTACAGTAACACAAGGCGAAGTTTTCTATATGACGGAAGCTTTGGCGCAACTTGAAGGTCTTGAAAAAGGTCCTGCAGGTAATACCGCTTTAGCCGCTGCGTTTAGTATTGCTCAAGAAATGGATGACCATCAAATCATCGTCGTTCAAGAAACAGAGTATACTGGCGCGGGTAAACACATTCAACCACAGCTTTCGTTTGCGCGTGAAAATGGCATAGAGATATTCTTTGGCAATCCTGTGGATCAAGTCCCAGGCAAAAATATCATTTTACCAGCACATCCAAATCTGATTAAAGTGGTTGACCTCGATGTTAACAAACTCAGAAAATCATTGATTAAACAAGCGGTTTCGTCCAAATCAAGTGAGAAAATAACTGAAGCGGATATGAACTATTTGATATTAGAAACGAAAACGAATCTTGAGTTTGTTCAAAAAACTTTAGATGAATTAGGTGTCAATTACTAAACGTTTGATGCGGCAATAAAAATCATATGGAGGATCAAAACATGAAAGGCTTTCTTGTAAGAGAGGACGATTTTCGTTCAAGAACACAACACCTCGTTGGTTTAACCGATGAGCAACTCAAAGAAAAATTTTGGAGTTTGGTGGAAGAAATCGTTGATCCATTAATCGACTTAGCTAAAAATAACACGTCACCAGCCATTGAAAGATCTGTCCTTTTACGTATGGGTTTTTCAAGTTTAGAAGCGAAACCACTTGTAGATGGTGCAATTGACAGAGGCCTTATGGGTCACGGCGTCGGTCATGTGATTTATAGAATCTCTAAAGATAAAAATATTGACATAAGAACAGCTGGTCTTGAGCTCATTGAAGGCAAGCACTGGGATGACGCGGTAAAAATCTTCAAAGGGGGTAACAAATAATGACGCATTTAGAACTCGATAAAAAAATGGACGTTAAAGAAATTCTAAAAGATCTTGAAAGTTACAGACCTAAGAGAAGAGGCTGGGTTTGGAGAGAAAAAAGCGACAAGCAGATTTATGGACCTTTTGAATTTTCAGACATGTCTACACCGCTAATTAACTACGTTCCAATGCCTGCAGCACAATATTTTGGAAACATTGACCCACAACCAAATAACACCATCACGACTGAGATTGCATCAGGTCGTTTTGAAGACGATATCAGAAGAATGAGAATGGCTGCATGGCATGGCGCTGACCATATCATGGTTATCCGTACAGCGGGTCAATCCCACTTTGATGGGCTCATTGAAGGTACCCCACAAGGTATCGGCGGCGTGCCAATCTCTAGAAAACAAGTTAGAGCGCATAGAAAAGCACTGGATATGATTGAAGAAGAAGTCGGCAGACCAATCAATTACCATTCATATGTTTCAGGTGTTGCTGGTCCAGACGTTGCGGTTATGCTCGCTGAAGAGGGCGTAAATGGCGCGCATCAAGACCCACAATATAACGTGCTTTACAGAAATATCAATATGGTTCGCTCATTTGTCGATGCAGCAGAATCTAAAAAAGTGATGACTTGGGCGGATATGGTTCAAATTGACGGCGCACACAACGCAAATGCAACGGCAAGAGAAGCTTGGAAAGTAATGCCTGAGCTTATGGTTCAGCATGCGATCAATGCCCTTTATTCGTTTAAATCAGGTATGCCTAAAGCGAACATCGCACTTTCAACAGTGCCACCAACTTCTTCACCGGCACCTAGCATCAAGATTGACCTCCCGTATGCGGTTGCACTTCGCGAATTCTTTAGTGAATACAAAATGCGTGCGCAAATGAATACAAAATACATCACATCGTCTTCAAGAGAAGCGACTGTGACACATGTTATGAACATGATGATTTCTAGAATGACATCGGCAGATATTCAATCGACGATTACGCCTGATGAAGGTAGAAACGTGCCATGGCATATGTACAATATTGAAGCGTGTAATACAGCAAAACAAACATTTGCAGGTCTTGATGGTCTTATGGACATGGTTGAACTCAAATCTGAAGGTTTCTTAAGAGACAAAGTTAGAGATCTCAAAGAAAGAGCTGTTTTATATGTTGAGGAAATCATTCAAGCAGGTGGCTACTTCAATGCGGTTGAACACGGTTTCTTCGTTGACTCGGGTATGTACCCACAAAGAAATGGCGATGGTATCGGCCGTAAGATTGATGGCGGCGTAGGCGCTGGCACAGTATACCCGCGTGCAGAAGATTATTTGGCACCGGTTACAGCGCATTTTGGCTATAACAATGTGGCACAATATGATCCAGCTGCAGTCGAAAATCCATCTCTATTAATCGATGGCTGTACATTTGAAAAACCAGAAAAAATCGTCTACATCGACGAGCTTGATGATTCAGACAACGTGAACCAACGTATGGCTGAAAGTGAAAAATACCGTGGTGCACATGGCGAATCGAACTTCGTTAAACCTGAAGTTCAATGGCTTGGTGATGGTGTGGTTCAGGTTGAAATTTTATTACCTGTTTCACAAAGAATTGCTCAGTTCGCTGCGATAGAGTTTGCTAAAAAAATGAACCTAAAAGATGTTGAAATGATTCATATTGAGCAAATGCATCCAGTTGAAGGCACACGTGTTCAACTTAAAGGCGTTCTCGATATGGATATCGACTTAAGCACACTTGTCATTCCTGCTGAACCTGAACTTATGACTGAAGATGAGATCAGGGGTGAGTTTGATTTATACCCTGTGAAAATCGTTGCTGGTACAGTGGGCGAAGATGAGCACTCAGTTGGTCTTAGAGAAGTTATCGACATTAAACATGGCGGTATTGAGAAATACGGCTGCGAAGTTGAATATCTTGGCACATCTGTTCCAATTGAAAAATTGGTAGATGCGGCAATCGAACTCAATGCGAATGTTATTTTGGCATCAACAATCATTTCACATGATGATGTCCACTATAAAAACATGAAACGCATTCATGAATATGCAGTTGAAAAAGGCGTTAGAGATCGCTTTATCATCTGTGCAGGTGGTACGCAAGTTTCACCTGAAATTGCACGTTTAAATGGTATGGATGAAGGCTTTGGCAGATATGATCGTGGCGTTAATGTTGCGACTTTCCTCGCTAAAAAACGCATGGAACAACGCGGCCTCTAATTTTAAAAGTTAAATAATGCTTTAGCGTCAGGCAAAAGCTTAGCGTGGTGTTGATGCTTACTATCAAACCACGCTGAGCTTTTACTATATTCCGAGAGGGGGTCTAACGATGAAGGTCGACTTATTAGTTGCCGAAATTGGCAGTACAACGACAGTGGTTAATGCGTTTAATGGCATCGATACAGATAGCCCAGTATTTGTGGGGCAAGGTCAAGCGCCAACTAGTGTTGCGATTGGCAATGTCACCATTGGTTTACATGAAGCAATAGAAGATTTGAGAGTGAATTTAGACTGGGAAGATGTAATGTATGGCAAACTACTTGCTACGAGCAGTGCAGCAGGTGGTTTAAAAATGACTGTACATGGTCTTGTTTACGACATGACAGCTAAAGCGGCTAAAGAAGCAGCACTTGGTGCTGGCGCGAATATCCATATGGTCACAGCTGGGAAACTCAGAAGAACCGATATCAAAAAGATATTAGAGGTTAACCCAAATATTATCATGATTGCGGGCGGCGTCGATTACGGTGAGATTGAAACGGCACTTTACAACGCCGAATGCATCGCTAAACTTGATATAAAAGTCCCTGTCCTTTATGCAGGCAACGTTCAAAATCAAGAAGAAATTAAACTCATATTTGACGAAGTTGGAAAATTAGATTATCTTTATATTGTTGATAATGTTTATCCGAAAATCGATTTTCTCAATGTCGAACCAGCACGTAAAGTGATTCAAGATATTTTTGAAGAACATATCATTCATGCACCTGGAATGGAGCATATTCGAGATATGGTTTCGGGTACGATTATTCCCACACCAGGTGCCGTTATGGAAGCCTCTAAACTACTAAAAAGTGACATCGGTGATCTTATGACCATTGATGTGGGTGGGGCAACAACAGATATTCACTCAGTAACGGAGGGCAGTGAAGAGGTTTCAAGAATACTGATTAGCCCAGAACCTATTGCAAAAAGAACGGTTGAAGGTGATCTTGGCGTCTTTATTAATATGCAAAACATCGTCGATTTGATTGGCAGAGAAACCTTGCAAAAGAGCCTTAATCTAGATGACGCGACTTTGTCTCATTTTATTGAAACACATGTGCCCATTCCAAAAACGGATGAACAAGTGCGATTTGTTGAAAGACTCACAAAAGAAGCGATCATTCTTTCCGCCAATCGCCATGCAGGTGGTTTCAGAACGCTTTATGGTGGTGGGGGCAAGAAAACGTATGCAGAAGGCAAGGATTTAACGAGTATTAAATATATCGTAGGCACAGGCGGTGCGTGTACACGTCTGCCGAATCGTGTTGAACTGCTTCGAGAAATTACTAAAAATGTGTTAGGTGATAAATTACTGCCTAATAGTGAGACCCAGATATTGATAGACAATGACTATATTATGGCATCATTAGGCGTTTTATCTAAAGAGCATCAAGCGTCAGCACTGATCTTACTTAAAAAATCCCTTAAAATAGTTTAGGAGGCTCTTATGTTCCCAAGAGTTGTTATTGATAAGAAAAAACTGTATCAAAATACGCAAACGATAGTCGGTTTAGCTAAAGCGAAAGGCATCGATGTATTTGTCGTCACAAAAGTTCACTCAGCAGACCTTGAACTTGCAAAAGTCTGTGTTGAAGCAGGTGCCTATGGTGTCGCAGATTCTAGAATTCAAAACTTGGAAAAGTTGGCGTCACTAAACTGTGAGAAAATCCTTTTGAGACTCCCGATGCATGGCGAAGTGGGTGATGTCGTTAAGTATTCAGACATCAGCTTCAACTCTGAACTCTCGACCATTGCTTTGTTGGATGAGGCGGCTTCAAAAGTTTCAAAAAAACATCGTGTCGTTGTCATGTTTGACCTTGGCGATTTAAGAGAAGGTTTTTTACCTGAAGACGTTGATGTCGTAATTCCTGAAATATTGAAATTTAAAAACATTGTTTTAGAAGGCATTGCTGTAAACCTCACGTGTTATGGAGGCGTTATACCTACAGTTGAAAACCTTGGTGAACTGGTGGCGCTTGCGACACATATTGAATCGACGTATCAACTGAAGTTGAACATCGTATCAGGTGGCAACTCAAGTAGTTTATACTTGCTCGAAAATGGTGCGATGCCAAGCAGAATCAATAATTTAAGAGTCGGAGAAGGGATTGTCCTCGGTAGAGAGGCGGCTTATGGCGAACAAGTCAAAGGCACTTTTGATGATGCGTTTATCCTTGAAGCTGAAATCATCGAATACAAGACTAAAAATTCAATTCCAAGAGGCTTGATCGGTATGGATGCCTTTGGAGGCAAACCCGTATTTGAAGATAAAGGCATGATCAAGCGTGGTATCGTCGCAATTGGCAGACAAGATGTCGATCACTTGACTTTATTTCCAGTGGATACGCGCATCACAATTATTGGCGCTTCCAGCGACCATATGATTATTGACTTTACAGAAGCTGAAAGCGATTATAAAGTGGGCGATGTGGTCAAATTCAAGATGGAATATGGTGCTATGTTAAAACTTTTCACTTCTGAATATGTGGATAGATGCTATTTAGATTAATCGAATTCGAACGCTTATTAAAAAAGTGCAGCGCTTTATGCGTCTGCACTTTTTGATTTCTTAACTATTCCGCCTTATATAAAATCATGATACTATAATAATAGTGGGTGATGCATTTAATATGTCTTTAACTATTTTTATTGAGAAAGGATGGCTAACATGTATCAAAAGACATTGTTGTCTGAGAAAGTGGCTGAAAGTATTGTGACTGCAATAAAAAATGGCTTTTATGCTGTCGGTTATAAAATGCCGAATGAGATTCAACTATCAGAAGAATTAGGGGTTTCCCGAGCCACATTACGCGAAGCAATAAAAATATTAATCAGCAAAAATATTCTTGAAGTCAGAAGAGGCATTGGCACATTTGTGTCACAAACACCGGGTTATTCAGTGGATATGGCCGGTTTGAATTTTATAGATTTAGCATCACAAATGGTTGATATAAATCGTACAATGCGTTATTTTGATCTCGAAGAACTGTCCGCTTACGGACATTTGTCCTATGACGCTCAAAAGGCAGTTTCTGAAGCTTTAAAGCGTTGTGAAAGATTACCGCTTGCCATGTTAAATGGACTTCTTGATTCAACGGAACAAATCGCGTTATTTAGAAACAGTCATTTCAGAAATAGAATGATTTCAATGACCCACGAAGCGTTTAGAAAAGCAGTTGATTTTCAAGCGACAGCATTGAATCAACAGTTGATTGAACATTTCGAGTTATTTGTGACCCACTTGGGTGAAGATACTATTGCGGCACACTATGATGATTTTTTAATGGGCATCCGCCGTATGGCTGTGGAGGGTTAAATGGATTTGTTTGAATTAATGGCAAAAAAAGAGTTGGCATCCCATTCACCTTTAGCGGAACGCATGAAACCAGAGACGCTGGCTGAATTTATTGGTCAAGAAAACATCATGGGTGAGGACAAGTTGTTAACAAAACTCATTCGAACTGACCGATTGACATCTATTCTTTTGTATGGACCGCCTGGAAGTGGCAAAACGTCACTTGCAAAAGTGATTGCCAAACGTACAGAAGCTGAATTTATCAGCATGAATGCCGTCACTTCGGGCGTTAAAGACATTAGGGAAGCAGTGGAACAGGCAAAAAATCAGCTTGCGATGTATCAAAAACGCAGTGTTTTATTCATCGATGAAATTCATAGATTCAATAAAAGCCAACAAGATGCGTTGCTGCCATTTGTGGAGGATGGTACATTTATCTTGGTAGGGGCAACCACTGAAAATCCATATTTTGAAGTGAATGGTGCTTTAATTTCACGATCATCAGTCTTCAGATTGACTAAATTGACAACCGATGATATCGTCACAATTTTAGGCAATGCCTTAAAAGATGATAGACGTGGCCTGGGTATGTACCCGATTGTCATAGCGGATGAAACGGTGGCTTATATTGCGGATATCGCAGCAGGTGATGCCAGACGTGCGCTCAATATACTAGAACTCGCCGTGTTGTCAAAAGCAGATTTATCAGAACAAATCAATATTTCGATGGAAGATGTCGAAGATTGTATTCAGATGAAGTCAGTGGATTATGATAAAAATGGGGACAATCATTATGACATTACGTCGGCTTTTATCAAAAGTATGCGCGGTTCTGATCCAGACGCCGCTCTTTTTTATCTTGGAAAAATGATCGCTGGAGGTGAAGATCCAAGGTTTATTGCACGCAGAATTGTCATTTGTGCAGCTGAAGATGTTGGCAATGCTGATCCAATGGCGCTAATCGTCTCAAATAATGCGGCACAAGCGGTGGACTTTATAGGAATGCCTGAAGGTCGTATTTTGTTGGCACAGGCCGCAAGTTATGTCGCATGTGCACCTAAATCCAATGCAGCCTATGTTGGCATTGATGCGGTTTTAGAGGATATTGGCAACATGCAAACGGGCAGTATGCCATACTATTTAAAAGATGGCACATCATTGGCTCTTGAACGCAAATATATATCGGGTGATAAAAGTAAGAAATATGATTACCCGCATCAATACGAAAACCATTATGTTAAACAACAGTATTTACCAGATGCGATTAAAGACAAGCGTTACTATCGACCAACAGAACTTGGCTATGAAGGTGTTATATCCGCGTATCTCAAACGCACGAAATATGCACCAGAATAAATGTTTGCGCGTTGGGTGAGTTAAACAGAATAAGGGTATAAATGGTTTAATATATACGAATAAATGAAGGCGGTTTAATTATGGAGAGTCAATTAAAAAGTCAAATTTTGAAACCTGCAGAACTTTCGCTTTTTTGTTATCAATTTTCAGTCGTTTTCAAAGCCGGTATTCCTTATCTTGAAGGTCTTCAATTATTAGCAGGTGATGTCTTTGAATCCAGGTTAAAAACCATTGTTACAGAAATATCCAATGATGTATCATCGGGCATATTATTATTTGAAGCGATAAAAAATCGTGGAGTATTCCCTAATTATCTTGTATCTATGCTTAAAATCGCTGAAGAAACGGGTCGACTTGGGGATGTTTTTGAACAGTTGTCGGATTATTATGAACAAAGCGACTTGCTAAAACAAAAGGTTAAAAATGCTTTAACGTACCCATTCGTTTTAATTGGTCTTATGACCGGTGTCATTTTACTTTTAATCTTGAAAGTACTACCAATATTCCATGAGATACTTCTCTCAGTAGGTGGTAGCGTGCCTAAAGCGACTCAGTTTGTTTTGGATTTTAGCCGATTGTTACAAAATGGTTTGTTGATGCTCATTGGCTTAACAATAATGGTTTTAGTTTATTTTTTAATGATTTTTAAAACCAATTATTTTTTAGATCATAGGGCACATATTTTGGTGAATTTTCCAATTGTCAAAAATCTTTATCGCAAATCGGTCGTTGTAAAATTTGCACGCGCACTTTCTATTTTGACTAAAAGTGGTATGCCGATTCAGACGAGTTTAGATATGATTATCCCTTTAATGAACAATAAAACCGTTGAGAAAAAACTTGAATCCGTCAATGTTAACGTTGAAAATGGCATGGCACTCGATGTTGCACTTAAAGAAACCTCAATGTTTCCAGAGCTGTTTATCCGTATGATTGCACTGGGCAATAAAACGGGAGAGCTTGACACGATGCTTGAAAAGATTGCCAATGTTTACGATCGTGAGTTAAGTCGATCGCTACACCGTCTAACGGTTTCAATTGAGCCAACGTTGGTCATAATTTTATCGGTCATTGTTGGCGCTATTTTATTGCTTGTCATGTTACCACTTATCAATATTATGTCCTCTATTGGATAAGGAGTCTTTATGAAATGGCTATCTACACACGCTTATGTGATTGTGATTATTTTATTGATCATCTTTATGGCACAATCGAATAGTGGCATTGATGGTTTTACGCGAACCGCTGATTTTGAACGCGTAAAAACAGTAGAAGAGGCCATTCAAAAGGCAGCTGTCCAATGTTATGCAATTGAGGGAAGCTATCCGCCCATAGATTATCTCGTGGCGCACTACGGATTGGTGATTAACACATCTGCCTATTATTATCATTATGAATTTATCGCCTCAAATATAATGCCGGTTATTGCCGTCTATAAGAAATGGTAGGCAACTATGATTATGAAAAATAGCACACAGTCAAATAAGATAATATATGCGCAAAATGGTTATAGTTTGATTGAGATGTCAATCGTGATGCTGCTTTTGGTTCTATTTGGACTTGGCATTTTTATGCTGGCTGCCGCTACGACAACCACGTATGAATCCCTTGTTGACCAAAAAACCGAGAGTGAATCCGTGCGTGTGGCAAGGTCCTATCTTATCACAAAAGTCAGGCAGAATGACCGTGTTGGCAGTGTCAAAATCGCTTCTAATGGAATAAATAACGGCGATGCTTTGGTTATTTTTGAGTCAATAGACGATGCCGTTTATGAAACGTGGATTTATGTGTCAAAGGGTCAATTGAGAGAGGCAACCGTGCTTGAAGGGGTTATACCCAATGATGACGTGAGCTTTGAGATCGCAGAAATCGACCGTTTAATTGTGTCGGGCGATCAACATGCATTAGTCATCGGCATCGAAAAAGGAGACCTTCAATTAACGGATATATTATTGACACTTAAATCCGAAGTTGAAAGGATAGAGTAAGGAGGCGTCATGTCAGTCAAACATAAAAAAAAGGGTGTTTCATTGGTAGAATTAATTCTATCGATTGCCGTGCTTTCCATACTTAGTGTTTATGTCATCCAGATGTTTCTATTATCTCAAAAGCTCAATGCAGAAGCAAAAGCGCTGGATCAAAGTGTGCTTCTTAGTGAAAATATTTTTGAGAGGGTTGAAACGGATAAATCTCTAGAAAATGTTTATAAAATGCCGCTTTTTAAGTTTGCAGAAAAGATAGAATCGGGCGATGTCTTGCATCACAAATTGTATTTAGATGAAAAATGGCAACCCGTTCAAAAGACAAATGCTTACCTTTACACTGTGTCCTTTATTGCAGAAGAAATTCAAGCGCTTGAGTACAGCATTGTCGATTATAGCATTTTAATACAGAAAGAAGAAAATTCGGAAGTGGAGCAAATCTATGAAATTGAGATGGAAAAAACGTATTAGAATTAAGCTCGTGCAAAGATCGCGCGGCAGTTCTTCTGTACTCGTCATCATGATCATGCTGCTTCTGATCACATTTGGCGTTTTAGCCATGATGTCATCTTACTCTAATCTAAAAATTGCCCGAAAGCATGCACAGTGGACGCAGGATTACTATCAATTGGAAAGTCTTGCAGATTCTGATCTTAAGACATTTGAAATCCTTTTTAACAAAGCGATGACAGATACACAGAAACACTTTGTGTCACAAACCATTGACCCATCAACATTTGATAGGATGCCTGACGCCATAAAAGCCAAGTTTACAAACAATGTGCATGCGCTCGAACCTGAAAATAGTGCCGCAGTTAATGCGCTTAAAAGCCAGTTGTTTTTATATCACCTTTATGATGCCTATAGACTATCGCCGCTGTTTGAGAATCACAATTCGAGTAACTTCGATTACGAGAGTGTTACTGAAACAGCTAAACCTGAATGGGTTCCCGAGATTGTTTTTGCCACAAAAGATAAGGCAACCAACAGACAATTGCGTGTTAAAATTGCCATTGATGCACGTTTGGCGGATGGTCATACCAATACTTTTTCAGTCATGGAATGGTGTGAAGTACCCGCAGAATTTGAATATGATGAGACATTAAATTTTGAAGATCCGGAGGGCAATTGAAATGATTAGTCTTGACGAACTGCTTGAACAAGCGATTGAAAAAGATGCATCCGATTTGTTTATCACCGTTGGTGTACCACCAACGCTTAAAGTCCACGGACAATTTGTTAAACTCGGCGAGATTGTGTTAAGACCTGAAGACACGGAAATTTTGGTAAAAAAATTATTTATTAAAGAAGCCCACTATGATGAATTTCTCGCGAATGGCGAAAAGGACTTTTCATTTTCCCAAAAAAATATTGGTCGTTTCAGAGTCAATGCTTTTACACAGCGCGGATCACATGCGGCAGCTTTGAGGGTGCTTAAGTTTGATAAATTGGATATCGAAAAATTGCGCATTCCTGAAACCATCTTAAATGTGCGAAAAAAATCCAAAGGTCTTGTTTTAATCACTGGTCCAACAGGAAGTGGCAAATCGACAACGCTTTCTTGCATCATTGATTTAATAAATCATGAGCGTGCTTGTCATATTGTAACTTTAGAGGACCCGATAGAATACATTCACAAACACGATAAGAGTATTGTCGATCAGCGTGAGATTGGTATTGATACGAGAAGTTATGCGGATGGTCTTCGTTCAGCACTTAGACAGGCGCCGGATGTCATTTTAATCGGTGAAATGCGGGATTATGAAACCATCTCCATTGCACTGACAGCGGCGGAAACAGGACACTTGGTATTCTCGACATTACATACGGTGGGGGCTGCAAAGACCATTGACCGCATTATCGATGTTTTCCCGCCCAGTCAACAACAACAAATTAGGATTCAATTGTCTACGGTTTTACAAGGTGTCATCTCACAGCAATTGATTCAATCCGATTCACATGGAAGGGTGCCAGCTTTTGAAATTATGTCAATGAACCATGCAATACGCAACATGATTCGCGATGGCAAAATTCCACAAATTGAAGCGGCCATTCATTCGGGAAAAAGTGTTGGTATGGTTAGCATGGATGCGAGTCTTGCCGAGATGTACAACGAAGGGCTCATTTCAAAAGAGGATGCTTTGCTGCATTGTATTAATTATGATACAATTAAACGGTATCTAGGTGAAAATGACTAGTACTTTAAATGCTTTGAAAGGAGGAAAGATTATGAAAAAACAAATGATTACAATGTATTTATTAATGCTTTTAGTCATCTGTTTGACAGGTTCATTCGATTATGCTGAAGTGACTGAAACGATTGACGTAACCAACCTTGGAAAGGGTATCGTCGATATTATTTACAAAACATCAGACACACTTAAGTATAAAGTGCTGATATCGAAAGACGATCAGAAAATAACCTATCCTTTTACTGCAAACGGCATATCAGTGGCTTTTCCACTTCAACTTGGAAATGGTACTTATAAAATAGGCTTACTTAAAAACGTCAGTGGGACAAAGTATGTTTATGTCGCCCAAAAGACGGTAGAACTCAATTTAAAAGACCCGAACATCGTCTTTCTAAATGCGGTTCAAAATATTAACTGGAATAAAGATCTCAAGGCAATTGAATTTGGTAAAAAGTTATTGAAAGCGAATACAACAACAAGTAAGCGCATTCAAACACTATATGGTTATATGGTTAAAAATGTGTCTTATGATTATGACAAAATATCAAAATTAACAGCGGATTATATCCCAAGTGTTGAACAAACCTATACGGACCTCAAAGGAATTTGCTATGATTATTCGGCACTCTTTGCTTCAATTGAGCGTAGCCATGGCATTCCAACGAAACTGGTCAAAGGGTATTCAAAATTTGTCAATGGCTATCACGCATGGAATGAAGCTTTTATTGATGGCAAATGGGTCATCATCGACAACACGGTGGACAGTACTTGGAAAGGTTCGAAAACTGGGCTTAAGATGTTTAAAAGTGTGGATGATTATACGAAAGTTAATGAGTATTAACGGAGGTTATTATGGTATATGTTTTTTTTGCTGAGGGGTTTGAAGAAATAGAAGGGCTAACGGTGGTTGATGTGTTAAGACGTGCAGATATCAGAACGCAAATGATTGGCTTGTCAGGCATGCAGATAACGGGTGCCCATGGTATTACCGTTCAAATGGATGACACGATTAATAATATTGACACATTAAAGGATACTTTGATGATGGTATTGCCGGGCGGTATGCCAGGTGCTAAAAACTTAGCGGCACACAAAACACTCAAAAATCTTCTTGTTGAAGCTTATCAAGCACAGGTGCCTATTGCTGCAATTTGTGCAGCACCCATTGTACTTTCAGAACACAACCTTCTAAAAGGAAGACGTGTAACGTGTTATCCGGGTTTTGAAACGTCACTTTTAAACGGTGTGTTCGATGATCAACAAGTGGTCCACGATGGGGCCTTAATAACTGGAAAAGGTCCAGGTGCCGCAATGGCATTTTCTTTAAAAATCGTTGAAATATTGAAAGGCCATAAAGTTAGTGAGCAACTTGCAACCGCCATGATGTATGTTCGATAGTTCGCCAATGATGCCCATGAATTTGTAAATAAGAATGTTCCTGATTGATTGAATCATTCAAACATTCTTTTTTTGTTTTTCATCGTAATTTGTTAACAAATTCTTTTTATCTTATATGTCGTTTAAAGTTGACGCATTTAATCGGATATATTATAATTAAAATGATTTCTTAGCAAACAACTAGGGATTAAAAGGAGTGTGTCATTTTGAAGTTATCTACTAGAGGCAGATATGGGTTAAAGGCAATGTTTGATCTTGCGCTCAACTATGGCGAAGGGCCAATTTCACTTACGAGTATTGCCGAGCGTCAAGCGATTTCTGTCAATTATTTGGAACAGTTGATTTCACCACTTAGAAAAGCAAACCTCGTAGAAAGTGTACGTGGTGCACAGGGTGGATATATGCTGGTTATGGATCCTGGAAAAATCACTGTGGGCATTATATTGACCACACTTGAAGGGCCATTAGCGCCAACAGATTGTGTAGTCGTCGATGGCGATGACGACTTATGTGATCATTCGGATTATTGTGTGACGAAAGTCATTTATGAAAAAATTTATGAGAGCATTACAAGTGTAGTGAATTCAATTACCTTACAGCATATGATTGACGATTATCGAAGCAATCAAGATAGCTTGATTATCACAAGTATCTGCGCATGCAAATAAAGTTTTGGAGGATAAGAAGTTGAGAAAAATATATTTAGATTATTCCGCAACGACACCGGTAAAAGATGAAGTGCTTCAAGAAATGTTGCCTTATTTTACTGAAAAATTTGGTAATCCTTCAAGCATACACGGCTTTGGACAAGACGCTAAAAAATCATTAGAGCAAGCGAGAGCAACTATTGCAGCCACAATGCATACAACGCCCGAAACCATTTATTTCACAGCTGGCGGATCCGAATCGGATAACTGGGCATTAAAAGGGGTTATGCATGCCAATAAAGCAAAAGGCAACCACTTAATCACTTGCAGCATTGAACACCATGCGATTTTGCATACAGGTGCGGCGCTTGAAAAAGAAGGTTATGAAGTGACTTATCTCGAAGTCGATGAGATGGGTCTTATTAGTTTAGAAGCCCTCGAAGCGGCAATCAGACCAACAACTGTTCTTGTGTCAATTATGTTTATCAACAATGAAATTGGCACAATGCAATCCATTGCCAAAATCGCTGAGATTGCACACAAACACAACGTATTGTTTCACACAGATGCGGTTCAGGCCTATGGCAATATTGATATTGATGTCAATCGTCTTGGAATTGATCTAATGAGCGTTTCAAGTCATAAAATATACGGACCGAAAGGCGTAGGTGCCCTTTATATTAAAAAAGGCATTCGCATTGAGAACTTGATTGAAGGCGGCGCACAAGAAAAGAAAAGGCGTGCTGGAACAGAAAACTTACCTGGAATCATGGGTTTTGCAAAAGCAGCTGAACTGGCATATGCTGGTTTGGAAGCACATGTAGAAAAATTAACAACGTTAAGAGAGCGTCTTGTAAAAGGCATTTTAGAAACGATAGATTATGTTAAATATAATGGACATCCAACACAGCGTCATCCTGGCAATGTAAATGTTTGCTTTGAATTCATAGAAGGTGAAGCCCTTCTTTTAAGCTTAAATGCAAAAGGTATTGCTGGCTCTAGTGGATCTGCATGTACATCTGGTTCACTGGATCCTTCGCATGTATTGCTTGCAATTGGACTGCCACACGAAATCGCACATGGTTCACTTAGACTGACGATTGGTGATTTTACAACAGAAGAAGACGTGGATTATACCATCATCGCCTTAAAAGAAGTGGTCGAAAAATTGAGAGAATGGTCACCACTATACGATAGAGTTCGAGGAGGACAAAAATAATGTATACAGAAACGGTAATGGATCATTTCATGAACCCTAGAAATGTCGGAGAAATTGATCATGCAGATGGCATCGGTGAAGTAGGCAACATCAAATGTGGCGATATCATGAGAATCTATATCAAAGTTGAGAACGAAATAATCGATGACATTAAATTTAAGACATTTGGCTGTGGTTCTGCAATTGCTGCATCTTCTATGGCAACGGTTTTAATCAAAGGGCTAACCGTAGAGGCGGCTTTAAAAGTGACAAATAAGCAGGTCATTGAGGCTTTAGGCGGCCTTCCAGCGGTTAAGATACATTGTTCAGTGCTCGCGGAGCAAGCCTTGAAAGCAGCGATTTATGATTATGCGAAAAAAGCGGGTAAAACGTATGCAGGGCTTGAGGGCTTTGATCCGACTGACGACCACGACCATCACGATGTTGTAGACATTGAATTCTAAAAAACACTTTGACCTTTAATACAATTATGTTAAAATGTTATAAGAATGTAAATAAGCCATGTTATGGCACAAGATTGGCTATGATGAAGAGGAGTAAATCACATCTTTAGAGAGCATCCGGTTGGTGAAAGCGATGCAAGTGATTGAAGCAGCTTCTGAGCTCAAAATCCGAAATAGTATTAGGGTTTTGCGTTTTGCAAACGTTAAGATGCATTTTGACCTTCAAAGCGATTGGACATGTCCAATAAATAGGGTGGTACCGCGATTATGTCGTCCCTATACTCACTTTGGAGGTTTTTTTGTACAAATTATTAGTAGGAGGCATAAACATGAGAAATATGGGCTTAAATGAAATCAGAAAAGCGTTTTTAGATTTTTATGAATCAAAGGGACATTATGTGACATCAAGCTATCCACTCGTACCACTCAATGATAAAAGTTTGCTCCTTGTCAATGCGGGCATGCAACCAATAAAGAACTATTTTACGGGTACTGAAGTACCCCCTAAAAGCACCATGGCGACCTGTCAAAAGTGCATTAGAACCGGCGACATCGACAACGTTGGTGTCACTGCGAGACACGCGACTTTTTTTGAAATGCTTGGCAATTTTTCGTTTGGTGATTATTTCAAGGAAGGGTCAATTAAATATGGCTGGGAGTTTATCACAGAAATATTGGAACTGCCAGTGGAAATGTTATGGCCTTCTGTTTACCTTGATGACGATGAAGCTTTTGATATTTGGCGCGATGTGATCGGTATACCAGAACATAAGATTACGAGGCTTGGTAAAGCGGACAACTTTTGGGAAATCGGAACAGGTCCTTGTGGCCCATGCTCAGAAATCTATTTTGATCGTGGAGAAGCGTATGGCTGTGGAGATCCTAATTGTAGACCGGGTTGCGACTGCGAAAGATTCCTCGAGTTTTGGAATCACGTCTTTACACAATACGACCGCGATGAACAAGGCAATTATCATGAACTTGATAAGAAAAATATCGATACAGGGATGGGGCTTGAACGCATTGCTTGTATCATGCAAGAAGTGGATTCCATTTTTGAAGTGGACACCATTAAACTGATTCGAGATGCGGTGATTGAGCACTCAGGATTAAGTTATGGCAAAGATCGATCGACAGACATCTCAATACGTATCATTACAGACCACATAAAAGCGGTTACATTCATGGTAGGCGATGGTATTATGCCAAACAATGAAGGGCGTGGTTACGTTCTTAGACGTCTTCTCAGACGTGCTGCGCGTCATGCGAAGAAACTCGGGATGAATGGCAACATTTTAACAGAACTGGTTGACATGGTTATTTTTGCATATGGTGAAAATTATGCGAACCTCGTTGAGCGAAAAGAATACATCAAACGCATTATCTCTATAGAAGAAGAGCGCTTCCAATCGACTATCGATCAGGGACTTGGCATCTTAAATGAATATGTTGAAGCCCTTCAAAGTGATGGCGTTACAGAACTCAGTGGCGATAAAGCATTTAAACTCTATGACACTTATGGTTTTCCGCTTGAACTCACTATGGAGATCTTGGCTGAAAAGAAAATGACAGTAAACGAAGAAGCGTTCAAGGTACAGATGCTTGAACAAAAAGAACGTGCGAGAACAGCACGCGGCAGTGGTGATGAACTGGGTTGGGCAAGTGAAGCGATTGCACAATTGCCTAAATCAATTGTGTCAAAGTTCGTCGGCTACCAAAACCTTACAAAAGTCTGTAAACTCGTTGCCGTTGTAGGGGAAGAAATTGTTGATGAAGCATTTGAAGGCATGGAAGTAACACTCGTTCTTGATGACACACCATTCTACCCAGAAGGTGGCGGTCAAGTAGGCGACATCGGTGAGATCTATACGGATTCATTTATGGCGGAAGTCATTGATACTAAAAAAAGTGTTGGCAGAATCATTGGCCACAATGTCCGTGTGTTAAAAGGGTCCGTTAAAGTCGGCAGTGATGTGACGGCCAGTGTTAATGTAGAAAACCGCATGGCAACAGCTCGGAATCACTCTGCAACACACTTACTTCATAAAGCTCTTAGAACCGTTCTTGGCACACATGTTGAACAAGCTGGTTCTATGGTAAACCCTGAGAGATTGCGTTTTGACTTCTCGCATTTTGAAGCAATTTCATATGCAGACCTTCATAAAATTGAAAAAATAGTCAACACAGAAATTTTTCATGCACTTGCCGTCCAAACAGAAGAAATGTCAATTGATGCAGCGAGAGAAAAAGGCGCTATGGCTCTTTTCGGTGAAAAATATGGCGATCATGTGCGCGTCGTAACAATGGGTGATTACAGCATTGAGCTTTGTGGGGGTACACATCTTAAAAATACGTCAGAAGTCGGACTCTTTAAAATTGTTAGTGAAACAGGCGTTGCAGCTGGCGTACGTCGAATAGAAGCAATTACTGGAGAAAATGTTTATAATTTGTTAACACAACTCGATGAAAAAATGCAAACTGTTTCTGATATTCTTAAGACTAATGTACATGATGTCGCACAAAAGGCGGAGCAAGTACTTGGTGAAATTAAGACGTTACAACGGGAAAATGAAAACCTTAAGCACAAACTTGCAAAAGGAGCACTTTCGGAGATTCTTACTAGTATGAAAGAAGTAAACGGCTTCCAAGTGGTCACAGCAAAATTTGAAGGTAGTGATATGAACACGCTTAGAAACTTAGGCGATCAAATAAAAGATCATTTTGAAAATAGCGTGGTCGTACTCGCAAATATTTGCGAAGATAAAGTGGAATTACTGGCTATGGTATCCGATACAGCGATTAGAAAAGGTGCACATGCAGGTAATATTATTAGAGACGTTGCAAAAATAGCAGGTGGCGGTGGCGGTGGAAAACCGAACATGGCACAAGCTGGCGGTAAGAACCCTGAAAAAGTTGATGAAGCACTTCAAAAAGTTTATGCTTTATTGGTCTAAAAAGGGTATAATGACATCATAAAGGTCTTATGACTAACAAAAGGGGGGATTGCAATGAAAAATACGATGAAATTCAGCGTAGAAGACTATCTTGAAAATGGCGAGCACAAAGACATCTTGCTTTACGTCAACAATGCACTTGAAGAAAAGGGTTATAACCCTGTTAATCAACTCATTGGGTATTTAATTTCTGGTGATCCTACCTATATAACCACGCACAATGATGCAAGAACAATGATAAAGAAGATTGAACGCGATGATATTCTCGAAGTTTTGATTAACTTCTATATCGAGAACAATAAAAAATGATTTATAAAACGTTAGGCAAAACAGGCATTAAGGTATCAAAAATCTGTTTTGGTAGTTTGACAATGGGGCCGCTTCAACGCAATTTGAGCGCTTTTGAAGGGGCCTCTTTAATTGAGCATGCATTTGAACAAGGCATTAATTTTATAGACACAGCGGAACTCTATGAGACGTATGCACATATACGACAAGCGCTTAGAAACATTCCAAGAGAACAGTTCGTTATTGCGAGTAAGTGCTATGCTTATTCGGAAGAGACCGCTAAGCTGAGTTTCGAAAAAGCACTTAAAGAAATGGGTACAGATTATATCGATATTTTTATGTTGCATGAACAAATGAGTGCACACACAATCCGTGGGCACTATGAAGCCATAGAGTACTTTATGAAAATGAAACAAGAAGGACGCATTCGTGCGTTCGGCATTTCTACGCATTACATTGAAGGGGTAAAAGCCGCTTGCAAATATCCTGAAATTGAGATTGTCCATCCTATTACCAATATTAATGGATTGGGGATTCAAGATGGATCAAGATATGAGATGGAAAATGCCATCAAAGCCTTCAAAGCAGTAGGTGGCGGTATTATCGGTATGAAACCATTTGGAGGCGGAAACTTACTTACTTCTGTAGACGCCTGTTTTGACTACGTTCTGGCACAAAATGATATCGATTCAATCGCATTTGGCATGCAGTCAAAAGACGAGATCGATTATAATGTTAAAAGAGTGTGTGGTGCGACCATTTCACAGGAGCTAAGTGTTCGTGTCGCGCAAAATGAAAAAAAACTACAAATTGCAGAGTGGTGTATTGGTTGTGGCGCATGCGTCGCAAAATGTGACCATAAAGCACTTAGCATTATAGATAATATGGTTGTTGTAGACCGCACAAGATGTGTTTTATGCGGATATTGTGCATCCGTTTGCCCTGAGTTTTGTATCAAAGTGTATTAAATATTGTATAATCCATTGAAATGGGTTATGATGGAGGATATGATTCAATGAGAATTATGGGGCTTGATGTAGGTGATAGAACGATAGGTGTTGCAATCAGCGATTCATTGTTGATAACAGCACAAGGCAAAGAAACGATTTTTAGAGTATCGCTTAAGCAAGATATTGATCGCTTGGTAGAACTTATAAATGAATACGGTGTAACAAAAATTGTGGCAGGCATGCCATATAACATGAATGGCAGCATCGGACCACAAGGTGAGAAAACGCAACAATTTATGGATAAACTAGAGAAAAAATTGATTTATTCCGATCGAATTAAAGACAAAATCGAGATTGAATTTTGGGATGAGCGTATGACAACGTTAAGTGCCAATCGCTTTTTAATTGAAGCGGATGTACGCAGAGAAAACCGAAAAAAAGTTGTTGATCAACTTGCTGCTATTTTGATTTTGCAAGGTTACTTGGATAGGAATAGAACGGTTTAAATAAGATTAATCAAAATTATTATGAGGTGAATTAATATGAAAAAAGAAAATTTATTTGAGGTTATAGAACCTGATCATGCGCACAATGATACTGTAGAGTTACTTGATGAAAATGGCGTTCCAACGTTGTTTAACATCATTGCAAACCTAGAGCTTGACGGACAAGAATACGCAATTTTATCAAACGTAGACGATGAAGATGATGTTTTAATTTTTAAAGTTTCAGAAGAAAATGATGAGTTCGTATTTGAAACGATTGAAGACGAAGATGAACTTAACTCAGTTATAGACGCTTACAATGAGCTTCTTGATGAGATGGGCGATGCAGAGGACGATGACGAAGCCTAATAAATAAAAATATTCACAATTGACATTAATAAAATGAATATGAAAGTATCGAGGTGCGATTATGAGTTTAGTTTACGATGGGTATAAGAAAAAGTTAAAGGAAGCGGGTTATAAATTAACACCACAGAGAATAGCTATATTAAATGCCATTGAAGAGAACAAAGGAAAGCATCTTAATACTGAGGAAATTTACGATATCGTAAAGCAAAGAAATCCAGAAATGGGATTGGCAACCGTTTATAGAACACTACAAATGCTAGAAGAGTTGGAAGTCGTTTCTTCATTAAACCTTGAGGACGGCTGCGTGAGGTATGAGCTATACAGTGATGATGGCCAACACAATCATCATCATTTAATTTGCTCAAACTGCTTCGCAGTCATAGAGGTAGAAGGCGATTTACTTGAAGAATTGGAAGCGAAAATTGAGAAAGAACATGATTTTAAAATTCTTGATCACAAACTAAAATTCTATGGTATCTGTAGTAAATGCAAAAACCTTGTTTAGTACAGGGTTTCTTTTGCGTAAATGTGAGCAACCAAAAAATCTTTGTCATACGATTTACAACATTTTCAGCCTGACCGGTAAAAGTGGCTGAATACAGATAAGAGGGTTAATATGACAAAAAAGAATTTAAATGAAGAATCGAGTGCGGTTGTAACCGCAGAGAAGGAAGTTAAACAAACGGCTAAGCAGAACAGCACAAAATCAAATAACCAAAATCAAAATCAAAACCAAAATCAGAATCAGAATCAAGAGAAAAAGCAACCCGGTAGAAATCAAAACGGGGCTGGCAAGAAGAGAAATAATAACAAACCAAAATTCAACGTTGAAGAACCGCAGATCTTAACACCAGAACTCAATGCATCCGGCGGGCCACTTCTTAAAATCATTCCGCTTGGCGGATTAAATGAAATCGGGAAAAACATGACCGTTTATCAATATGAAGAAGATATTTTTATCGTCGATTGTGGACTGGCATTTCCTGAAGATGAATTGCTCGGTATAGATGTTGTGATTCCTGACATCACATATTTAAAAAAGAATATGAGTAAAATAAAAGGTATTGTAATAACACATGGTCATGAAGACCATATTGGTGGCTTGCCTTATTTCTTAAGAGAAATTAATGTACCCATTTACGGAACACGTCTGACGCTTGGACTCGTTGAAAACAAGTTAAAAGAACATCGATTAAATCCTAAATTAATCACAATCGTTCCTGGACAAATTATTAAATTGGGTGTTTTTGAAGTCGAGCCAATCAGAGTTTGCCATAGTATCGCAGACGCTGTTGCTTTTGCAATCACAACACCTTATGGAAAAGTGGTTCAAACAGGTGACTTCAAGATTGATTTTACACCAATAGATGGTCAACCGACCGATTTACATCGATTGGCACGTCTTGGTGATGAAGGCGTTTTGGCCCTACTCTCTGATAGTACAAACGTCAACCGCGAAGGGTATACGATGTCTGAAAGCTCTGTTGGTGATACGTTTGAAGAAATCTTTAGACATGCGGCGTCGAGAATTATCGTGGCTTCTTTTGCTTCAAATGTTCATAGGGTTCAACAAATTATTAATGCAGCATTTTCAAATCACCGTAAAGTAGCGTTTTCGGGAAGAAGCATGGTCAATGTGAGCGGTGTTGCTATTGAACTTGGCTACCTCAAATTACCGTCACAAGACATTATCATTGACATCAAAGACATTGATAGATACCCAGAAAATGAACTTGTGGTCATTACAACAGGGTCACAAGGTGAACCGATGAGTGCGCTTGCTAGAATGGCAAATTCTGAGCATAGAAACATGGAAATTGTTCCTGGCGACTTAGTAATACTATCATCATCACCTATTCCAGGTAATGAAAAGTCAGTTTACAAAATCATCAATCAACTTACAAAAAAAGGCGCTAAAATGATTTATGAATCTATTGCTGAAGTCCATGTTTCCGGACATGCAAAGCAAGAAGAGCTCAAACTCATGCAAGCGCTAACAAAACCAAAGTATTTTGTACCTGTACATGGCGAATATGTGATGCTCGATAAGCACAAACAATTAGCCATTTCAATGGGTATGCACGATAAGAACATTTTTATTTTAAACAATGGCAGCGTACTAGAGTTTAATGCTGAGGGTGCTAGAATTGGCAAGCCGGTACAAGCGGGTCGTGTCTTTATCGATGGACTTGGTGTCGGCGATGTCGGCAACATCGTTCTGAGAGATAGAAAACACTTGTCTGAAGATGGTCTTATTATCATCGTTGCGGCTATTTCAAGTGCGACTGGTGAATTAATTAGTGGTCCTGATCTTATCTCCAGAGGTTTCGTCTATGTGAGAGAATCTGAAGTGTTGATGGATGGCGCTAAAACAGTCATCGAAGAAGAACTTAAAAAATGTTATGCAAAAAACATTAAGGACTGGTCAACACTTAAACTGTCCGTTCGAGATGCGCTTAGCCAATATATTTATCAGAGTACGAAACGTTCTCCGATGATCTTACCTGTATTCATGGAAGTCTAGAGACTCTCAATAGGAGGGGAAATGAAAAGAATTGCTGTTTTGGCACTTCTCGTGCTCGTTTTTGTAATTACAACGGGTTGTGCCACTGTACTTGAGAAATATAATTCTGCAGTTGATCCTAATAGCACGGAGACCATTTTGGTAACCGTGCCTTCTGGTGCGACGACAACAAGCATCGCTAACTTGCTCATTGATAATGGCTTGATACAAAACGCCAATGCGTTTAAGGCAAAATCAAAACAACTTGACGTGGATGGCCAAATGAAAGCGGGGGATTATAACTTATCCAAAGCGCTCACAACGGAAGAAATTATCACAATGCTTGTAGATGGTGATGTCTATATTGAAACAACGACATTTACGATTCCTGAAGGTTATGAAGTGAGACAAATCGTCGATACTTTAGAATCAGAAGGTCTTATCGATAGGGCGAAATTTCTCGATGCACTTCAAAATGCACCATTCAACTATTCTTTTCTAGAAGGCATCGACAGAAGTTATTTGTTAGAAGGGTATTTATTCCCGGACACGTATACGGTTAAGGCGGGTGCTGATGAGGTTACCATCATTAAAATGATGCTTGACCGTTTTGATACGATTTTTAACGATGACTATTATGCAAGGGCTGAAGAACTGGGCATGACGGTTGATGAAGTGATTACGCTGGCATCCATTATAGAACGAGAGGCACGTGTTGATGAAGAATTTCCAATTGTCTCAAGTGTCTTTCATAATAGAATTGACATCGACATGATGCTACAATCTTGTGCAACTGTTCAATTTATTTTGAAGGAGCGCAAAGATGTCTTGTTGTTTTCAGATATTGCAATTGAATCGCCGTACAACACCTATCTTGTTCCAGGACTGACACCATCGCCGATTGCTTCACCAGGTGAACTTGCAATCAAATCGGCACTTTATCCAGCGGAGACAAATTACCTTTATTTTGTCACAACTGAAAAAAATGATGGGTCACATTATTTTAACGAAACCCTAGAAGGGCACAATCGAGATATTAAAAAGGGGCAATAAATGATAGAAAGCAAAATCGTCGATGCACATGTTGAAACCTATATCAAGACGCTTTTACCAATTGAAACGGGTCTTTTGGGTGCGCTAGAAGTTTATGCCAATCATAATAACGTTCCCATCATACAACCCGAGATTGCCCAATATATAAAAGTTTTCTTTAAAATAGCAAAACCAAGAGCTGTACTTGAAATAGGTACGGCTATTGGCTATTCCGGTGCATTAATGGCGCTAGAAATGGGAAGCGGCACCATTGATACCATAGAACTCAGTGAAACGATGGTCGCTAAAGCAGCTGAGACATTTGCAGCTTTAAAAAATAGTGTACCATTGGTAGACGTGACGCAACATTTAGGTAGTGCTTTGGCGGTTATTCCAACTTTAAATAAGCGCTTTGACCTTATTTTTATTGACGCATCAAAAGGCCATTATCGAGAGTTTTTCGATTTATGCTATCCGATGCTAAACGATGGCGGCGTCATTATATCTGACAATGTCCTTTACAAGGGCATGATTGCAACCAATCTGTATTTAGTAAAGCGAAAAATTACGATTGTCAAACGCATGCGTAAATACCTCGCATTTATTAGTGAACACCCAGAGTTAGAAACGACCATTTTGCCCATGGGAGATGGTCTGGCAATTAGTTACAAAAAAGGAGGAAACGCATGAAGCGTGTAGAATTACTAGCACCAGCAGGCGATTTGGAAAAACTCAAATATGCGATTATTTATGGTGCTGATGCGGTGTATATAGGTGGTCAAGTTTTTGGACTACGCGCTGCAGCAAAAAACTTCTCACTTGAAGAAATGAAAGAGGGCATCGAATTTGCGCATGTCCGAGGCAAACGTGTCTTTCTTGTATTAAATATTATCCCTCACAATGAAGATATCCATTATTTGGAGCAATATATTGAACAAATCAAAGATTTAGGCCTTGATGCCGTTATTTTATCTGATCCGGGAACCTTTATGTTTGTCAAGCAATACGCACCTTCACTCGAAGTACATTTGAGCACGCAAGCCAATAACACCAACTTTATGAGCGCTAATTTTTGGCATGCACAAGGGGTAAAACGCGTTATTCTTGCTAGAGAACTTTCCTTTAATGAAATTTCAGAGATACGCACAAAAACGCCTATGACACTTGAGCTTGAATCTTTTGTTCACGGTGCAATGTGCATCTCTTATTCAGGTAGATGTTTGATGAGCAATTATATGGCAGGTCGTGATGCAAATCGCGGTGCTTGTGCGCAACCCTGCAGATGGGAATATAACTTAGTTGAAAAAACAAGACCAGGTGAATATTTTCCAGTAGAAGAAACGGAAGAGGGTACATTTTTCTTTAACTCGAAAGATTTGTGTATGATTCAGTCGATACCGGACCTAATTAAGTCTGGACTCGATAGCCTTAAAATTGAAGGCCGAATGAAAACGATTTATTATGTGGCATCTATTGTACGGGCCTATCGCCAGGCAATCGATACTTTTTACAAAGACCCTGATAATTATGTCTATAACCCTGAGTGGTTTGAAGAAATTCAGAAAGTGTCTCATAGAGAATTTACAAGTGGCTTTTACGATCATAAACCCACACACGAAGATCAACTTTATTCAACGAGTTCTTATGTGCGCACTTACGATTTTCTTGGAATCATCAAGGCTTATAACGCTGAAACGGGCATGGCAACAATCGAACAGAGAAATCACTTTAAAATTGGCGATAAGATTGAAATCATTGGGCCTAACTATTTTTATAGTGAGCATACAATTGAAGCAATGTTTGACGAAAATGACAACGCGATTAATGTGGCGCCACATGCACAACAAATTATTAAATTACCACTTAACCAAAGGGTAGAGCCCTATTATATTTTAAGAATTGAAGCAGCGTCAAAATAAAATAATTTTGGAGGCAAGTATGAACAAACCTGTGGTTATTGGGGTATCAGGTGGTACAGGATCGGGTAAAAGTACTGTGGCGAAAGCTATTTTCAAATCCTTGCCAGATGAAAATATTCTAATTATCGAACAAGATGCGTATTACAAAGATCAAAGCAATTTGACTTATGAAGAACGCGTAAAGACGAACTATGACCACCCACTTGCATTCGATACGGCATTGCTTATCAAACACATTGAAAATTTGTGTGATTATAAAAGTATTGAAAAGCCAATTTACAATTTTTCAATTCATAATAGGGAAGAAACAACGGTAAACGTTCAACCGAAAGCCATCATCATTATTGAAGGTATCATGATTCTTGAAGATGCAAGATTAAGAAATCTCATGGATATCAAGATATTTGTTGATACGGATGCAGATGTTCGCATTATCAGACGTATCACACGCGATATCAATGAAAGAGGGCGTACGCTCGATTCTGTTATTGAACAATATTTGACAACCGTTAAGCCTGCACACGAACAGTTCATTGAACCAACCAAAAAATACGCTGATATTATCATTCCAGAAGGTGGCTATAATAAAGTTGCGATTGACATAATGACGACTAAAGTGATGTCAATTATTAAAGAAAAACAATAGCATTTAAGGAGAACATCAATGGAAACAATTCTCTTAATTGGTATGATGGGATCCGGCAAGACATCGGTAGGCAAGTTGCTAGCAGAACACTTAAAGTGCGATCACCTCGATACGGATCATTTGATTGAAACATCACAAAATCTTTCGATAACACAAATTTTTGAAATGTTTGGTGAAGCAAAGTTCCGCGAACTCGAAAAAAACAGTATAGAAGCGATAGCCAATCAAACGAATATTGTGGTTTCAACAGGTGGCGGGATTATCTTAAACCCTTTGAATACAAAGCGCCTTAGAGAGATGGGCACCGTTATTTACTTAAAGGGTTCAGTAGATCAACTTAAACGCAATTTGAGTAACGCGACAAACAATCGACCCCTTCTAAAAACACAAGATTTGGCGATGATTTTAAAAAAAAGATCTGACCTATATGAGCAGGCAGCTCATTTTAGTGTCTGCATTAATGACCGATCAATCGAGTCAATTGTTTTCGAAATATTAAAGAGACAAGGTCTCTAAAGACATTGCACACAATCGCTACATCTGTTAGAATCGTAGTATGGAGATTTCTTGACAATCAATATTGGATAAAGCTATAATAGGGATTGGTCCGAGTTTGAATTAATATTTTGGAGGTTTTAGAATGATAGCTGCAAGTGATTTTAGAAAAGGTGTTACATTTGAGATAAACAACGAGCCTTTTGTTATTATTGATTTTCAACACGTTAAGCCTGGTAAAGGTGCTGCGTTTGTAAGAACAAAATACAAAAGTTTAATCAACGGAACTATTAGAGACCAAGCATTCAATCCTTCTGAAAAATTCCCTAGAGCCCACATTGAGACTAAAGAAATGCAATATTTATACAAAGAAGGCGACCTTTATTACTTTATGGACAATGAAACGTATGATCAAATTCCATTGTCTGCTGAACAAGTGGAAGATGCCATTCTTTTTATCAAAGAAAATGACAATGCAACGCTTAAATTCTACAAAGGTAAATGTTTCCTTGTAGAACCACCAAACTTTGTAATTCTACTCGTAACTGAGTCTGAACCAGGTATAAAAGGCGATACGGCTACAAACTCAACTAAAAAAGCAGTCGTTGAAACAGGCGCTGAAATTCAAGTACCTGGCTTTGTAAACGAAGGCGATAAAATCAAGATTGATACGCGTACGGGCGAGTATTTATCACGTGCTTAAATGGGTTAAATGCACCGAGTATTTAGCGGTGATTTAATATAAAAAATACCCACTAAAGGAGGGATTCACATGAGCTATATGCATGAAAAGGTGGCTTATCTTCAAGGATTGGCTGAGGGCATGGAAATTGGTAACGACTCGAAAGAGGGTAAGTTATTGCTTCAAATCATCGACGTACTTGGTGACTTCGCAGATGAAGTTGATGCCGTTTACGATGAGCTCGACGATCTCAACGATGCAGTAGTAGAACTTGACGACTATATCGAAACAATTGATGAAGACCTTGCTGATCTAGAAGACGACGTTTACGAAAATGACGAAGACGATGACTTTGACGATGAAGATGAGGACGATTTCGAAGAAGTTGAGTGTCCTGATTGTGGGGAAACGATCTTTGTAGATGGAAAGCTGATTGATAAGGGCGAAGACATAGAATGTCCGAATTGCGGCGTTGTCATTGAGTTTTCTGATGACTGTGACTGCTGTGATGAAGAAGGTTGCGATTGCAACTGTGAGAAATAAGCATAAAAAGGTTTAGTTGACCCTATCATGGGAAACCATGATAGGGTTTTGCTTTTCACGTTTTATTTGTATTGAATAGGCTTATTTGCTATAATATCTATATAGCTTTAATTTAAGGAGGCCCTATATGGCTGAAAACATGATCATTAACGCTTCAAATCATGGGAAAGTAAACATTGCAGATGATGTGATCGGTGTCATAGGATCGATTGCGGCTGCTGAAATAGAAGGCATTAAGTCATTAAGTGGTACTTTTTCAGAAGAAATGATGTCGATGATAGGAAAAAAAAGTTTTAATAAAGGTGTAAGAGTAGAAATGGAGAATGATGTCATTTTAATTGAACTCAGCGTTATCGTCGATTATGGCACTAAAATCCATGAAATCGCGAAATTGGTTCAGGAAAACGTCAAACTTGCGATAGAATCTATGACAGGTTTTAAAGTATCTGCGGTCAATGTGTTCGTTGAAGGCATTAACACAAAAATCGATGGAAAATAAATGCGACACAGAATAGGGACTTTGGAAAAGACTGGCTTCTTAGAAGTTAGTCATTTTCATGTTAGGGAGGGTTCATGAACCGTATTAGGAGCCGAGAAGTGACTATGGAGATCATCTATCAGATGGAAATCCAACAAGAATACAATATTGAGAAATTTCTATCACATTATGATGAGATACTGGATAAAGCGTATATCAAACAAACATTAGAACTTTGGATTACAAATAAAGAAGAAGTCGAAGCGAATATAATAGGCCATCTCCAAGGTTGGAAATTAGATCGACTTGCAAAAATTGATTTGTCCATCTTGAGATTGGGCATTACTGAAATTCTTTACGACAAGAGCATTCCAGTCAAAGTCAGTATAAATGAAGCGGTTAATCTTGCAAAAAAATATGTCGACGAGAAATCGGGCAAATTTATAAACGGTGTTTTGAGCCACTTTGCCAATAAGGAATAATCTTATGATCCTTGCTGTGGATACAAGCTGTTACACAACCTCTATGATCGTCATCGATTATAGAACAGGTCAAATCTTGTTTGAACTCAATAAGAATCTCGCTGTAAAGCCCGGGGAACGCGGTTTGCGTCAATCTGAGGGCTTTTTTCAGCATGTACATCAGCTTACAGCGTCTTTTGAAGCACTTAGTCTGGCGGTAGACGTACAAAAAATCAGGGCTGTCGCGGTTAGTAGCCGTCCTAGACCACTTGAAAACTCGTATATGCCAGTGTTTCACGCTGGTCTTTTGTTTTGTACAAATATTGCAAATGCACTTGGCGTACCGCTTGGCACCTATTCACACCAAGAAGGGCATTTAATGGCTGCGATTCAAACATCAGGATTATCAGACTGCCCAGAAAGCTTCTATGGTTTGCATTTATCAGGTGGTACAACGGAACTTTTAAAAGTAAAAAGCCTAGATGATGGTTTCGATGAAGTGCTGATTGGTGGCACATTAGACCTCAATTTTGGTCAACTCATAGATCGAATTGGCGTTAAACTTGGTTTATCATTTCCATGTGGTAAAGAGATGGATGATTTGGCCAAACTTGAAACCCACGAGGATGCATTCAAAATAACCTTTAAAACAGATTTAAACTTCAATCTGTCTGGATTAGAAAACAAATATATGCAGCTTATTGAAACGCATGATGTTTCGTATGTCTGTAGGCATATTTTCAATACAATTGCGCATATTCTCATTCAACTTATAAAAAAAATACCTTCTGATTTTCCAGTCATACTGTCAGGCGGCGTGGCTTCAAACGCACAAATAAGTGCGCTTTTAAAACGCAAAATCAAAGACAAAAACCTCTATTTTGCGAAGCCCGAATATGCGAGAGACAACGCATATGGCATCGCCGAGCTCTATAGGCGCAAGATGATAAAGGAGCTTTGATATGTTAAAAATGAAATCATTTACAGTTACTGAAATTACCCGCTATATTAAGCGCATATTAGGATCTGACCCAATTATCAATCAAGTTATTGTTGAGGGTGAAATCTCAAATTTCACAAGACATTCTAGTGGCCATGCTTATTTCACACTAAAGGATGATCAAAGTAAACTTGCCTGCGTCATGTTTTCTCAGTATCTAGAAACGACAAATTTTAACGTCAAAAATGGCGACCGTGTACATGCAAAAGGTCAAATAACAATCTATGAGCGTGATGGGCGCTATCAACTCAACGCAACCGCACTTGAGAATATTGGATTAGGCGCCCTACATATTCAGTTTGAAGCATTGAAAGCGAAACTTGAAATGCGCGGCTTGTTTGATAGCCATCATAAAAAAACATTGCCAACATTGCCTCAAAAAATAGGCATTATCACGTCGCCAACTGGGGCAGCCATACAAGATATTATTGCAGTGGCCAATAGAAGACTTAATTTTTCTGAATTGTTGATTTATCCGGTACGCGTTCAAGGCGAGTTTTCTAAGGATGAAATCTGTAGAGGCATTGCCTATTTCAATGCACGAGAAGATATTGATCTCATTATTCTGGCGCGTGGGGGCGGATCAATCGAAGAGCTTTGGTCATTTAATGAAGAAGCGGTCGCGGAGGCAATTTTCGCATCAAAAATACCGATTATATCGGGTATTGGACATGAAACAGACACGACGATTAGCGATTTTGTCGCAGATAGGCGTGCAGCAACACCTTCTGCCGCAGCAGAAATAGCGATTAAATCTAAAACTGAATTGACGCTTGAATTGAACAAATTGATTCAACGCCTTTCCATACAAATTAGGCGAAAAGTCGAATTGGAAAAATCCAAAATTCAACGCTTTGAACCTGAGCAACTTGCCCAAAAAATCACAACCACCCTTCAGAGAAATGTGCAATTATTGGGCCATCAAGAAATATTATTCAACCAAAGTATCGACAAACATATAAAAGCTTCACGCGAACGGCTTAATATCGCGGGTGCCAAACTGGATTCACTAAGCCCTTTCGGCGTCATGAGACGTGGTTATGGCATTATAACAAAATCGGGCTTACTTGTTACACGCATTGACCAAGTGGACATAGAGGATAATCTGCAAATAAGATTAATCGATGGCCAGATAGATACTTTAGTAAAAGCGGTAAATCCAATTCAATCATAATTTCAATCATACATTGTCCTTAAATACAAATTCGGAGGCGACAAATGGCTGCAAAATCAAATTTCGAAAAGAAAATGGAACGACTAGGTGAACTATCTGTCCTTTTAGAACGCGGCGATGCGCCCCTTGAAGAGTTATTAAAAGTCTTTGAAGAAGGCATCAAGCTGTATAGAGAATGCAATGCGATCCTCGAGACAACTGAATCTAAAATTCAAACGATTCTCATATCTGAGGAGGCATCCAAATGATTTTGAATAACCAAACAGAAAAGGTGCTTAATGAGATTGAGACGATTTTCAATAAAATAGTCACTGAGTTTGGTGACCTTGACATACAATCAGGAAATGACAAAGAAGCGAAGGCACTTATTTCAGAAGCCATGCTTTATAGCCTTAATGCTGGCGGGAAACGCATTCGTCCAATGATTTTGCTTGAAATGGCAAAAGCCTACGGTGACATTAATGAAGGTACCGTTGCATTTGCTGCGGCGATTGAAATGATTCACACCTATTCACTCATTCACGATGATTTACCATGCATGGATGATGACGATATAAGACGTGGTAAGCCCACGAGTCATGTGGTTTATGGTGAGGATATAGCCGTATTAACAGGGGACAGTTTACTTAACTTGGCTGCAGAAGTTATGATGGATACGGTTATTAAAAACTTTGGAAATATTAATTATATGGTTGCAATGCGTGAAATCTTGAAAGCCTCTGGTTCAAATGGTATGATATTAGGACAGGTCGCAGATATTAAGTATCATGAGACTGTAATTGACGTAGCAATGCTTGATTTTATAAATAGTAACAAAACGGGTCGTCTGTTGACGGCTGCAATCGTTGCAGGTGCTTATATAGGCGGTGCAAAAGATGCCGAAATCAAAAAGCTACGCGAAATTGGATATGATATAGGGCTTTTGTTTCAAATTGTCGATGATGTTTTAGATGTTATTGGGGATGCCGAAAAACTTGGAAAAAGAACGCAAATTGACACAAAAAACAATAAAAAAACATATCCCAATTTGATGGGGTTAGAAGGCGCTCAAGAAGTGATTCAAAAGCTTCAGCAAAGAATTAATGCGAATATTGCCTTATTAACGATTGAATCATCATTTTTAAAATCGTTGGTGCATTTTTTAGTCCACAGAGACTATTAAATAGGATTGATTAATAATTGGCCAAAGGAGGGCATGCTATGGAAGCTTTTTTAAATGAATTTATTGCGAATAAAATATTTTTAGCGGCTTCTATATCCTGGCTCGTAGCACAATCACTCAAAGTAATACTCACATTTTTGTTAGAAAAAGAATTTAAAATAGAACGGTTTCACGGTTCAGGTGGTATGCCAAGTGCACATACAGCAACAATTGTCTCTGTATCAACAGCCATAGGTATTGTAGAGGGCTGGTCGTCATCTATTTATGCCCTTTCTCTTATTATGGCATTTATCGTCATGTACGATGCATCTGGCGTAAGGCGCTCTGTAGGGAAACAAGCGAAATGGCTCAATGATATTATCTTTGATTTGTATAAAAACAAACATGTTGAAGAAGAAAAACTTAAGGAACTCATTGGGCATAAGCCCACAGAAGTCGTGGTTGGTGCTTTATTAGGTATATTGATTGCCAACCTTGTTGTATAACGGCTTTTAACGAAAGAAAGGAATAGTTATGTATAGATTTTTAAGTGAAATAAAAGAACCGAATGACATTAAGTCGTTAAATCATGAAGAACAAACGGTTCTTGCCTATGAAATCAGAACATTTTTAATAGATGCCATCTCAAAAACGGGTGGGCATCTTGCCTCCAATTTAGGTGTTGTAGAACTTACAATCGCCCTTCACACAGTTTTTAATAGTCCCACTGACAAATTTATTTGGGACGTTGGCCATCAGGCTTATGTTCATAAACTTTTGACAGGACGTATGGCTGACTTTAAGACTTTGCGTCAATTTGAAGGCTTAAGTGGTTTTCCTAAAAGACACGAATCCAAACATGATCAATTTGATACTGGGCATAGCAGCACTTCAATTTCTGCAGGTGTGGGCATGGCTATTGCCCGAGATATAAAAGGTGAAACGCATGATGTTATCAGCATTATCGGGGATGGCGCACTAACCGGCGGCATGGCATTTGAAGCACTCAATTACCTCGGTCATTTTAAAACGAATATGAAAGTAATCCTCAACGATAATGAAATGTCTATTTCACAAAATATTGGCGGGGTATCCATAGCACTCGGTGAACTGCGCACCAATCAAAAATATTACAAATTAAAAGATAAGACTAAAGGTAAACTGCTTAAAGTGCCTTCATTTGGCGAGCCGATGATCGAAATCATTAGTAAAATGAAAGATGCTTTTAAGTATTTTATCGTTGATGGCGGCGTATTTTTTGAAGAAATTGGTTTGACCTACATCGGACCTATTAACGGCCATGACCTTAAAAGTTTGACGAAGCATATGGAAATGATGAAGCATGTAGACGGACCTGTTGTACTTCATGTCATTACCCAAAAGGGAAAAGGCTACAAGTATGCAGAATCTGAACCAAATAAATACCATGGCGTTGGCGCATTTGATCCGGAATTACCATTACCAAGTAGCCATAAAGTCGATTATTCAAAAGTTTTTGGCACATGCTTAACGCAATTGGCAAAAAATGATAAAAATATAGTTGCAATTAGTGCCGCGATGATTGAAGGTACTGGCTTAAGCGTATTTGCAGGGGAACATCCAAACCGCATTTTTGATGTTGCCATTGCGGAACAACATGCCGTCACAATGGCAGCGGGCATGGCGGTTCAAGGGCTTAAGCCATTTGTTGCGCTGTATTCAACTTTTTTACAGCGTGCATATGATCAAGTGGTACACGATATTTGCATTCAAAAGCTCCCCGTTGTGTTATGTATTGATCGCGCTGGTCTTGTTGGCAACGATGGTGAGACGCATCATGGCGTCTTCGATCTGTCTTACTTAACCCATATTCCAAATCTCATGATTTTATCACCGAAAGATGCAACAGAACTAGAGTTCATGTTGACATTTGCAGCTGGGTATAATGATGGACCCATTGCAATAAGGTATCCAAGAGGGCAAGCAGAACGACTTGGGTTTCAAGAGCCGACATCACTTGAACCAGAATTATTGCGAAAAGGCGACAAAACACTTTTGATCGCGACAGGAAAAATGGTAAAAACAGCCCTTGAAGCGGTAGATTTGTTACCTCAACACACGATTGGTGTACTAAACCTTAGAAAAATTAAGCCTCTTGATGACGCCTTCTTATTGCATTTGATCGCGTCGTACGATAATATTGTCACAGTTGAAGATCACATGATTGCAGGTGGAATGGGTGAAGCTGTGACGCGTATGATGCATAAAAACAACGTTTTCAAACGTATCAAACATTTAGGCATTGCAGATACTTTTGTTGAACAAGGCGATATGGATATTTTGTTAAAATCACTCAACTTACATGCTGAAGGCATTGCTAAATCCTTAACAGAGGTGATAAATGGCTAAAGAGAGAATCGATGTGCTTCTCGTTGAAAAAAAATTAAGTGAATCACGTGAGCGCGCACAAAAGACCATTATGGCAGGCCTTGTATTCGTCAATGGGGAACGCGTCGATAAAGTGGGCACTAAAGTCAATGTCGAATCTGAGATTGAGGTGAAAGGCAATCCAATTCCTTATGTCAGCCGTGGTGGCTTGAAACTTGAGAAGGCCATTCAAACACTCGGTATCGATCTCACGGATAAGTGCTGTATGGATATAGGTGCTTCAACGGGTGGGTTTACGGATTGTATGCTTCAAAATGGTGCAAGAAAAGTTTTTGCAGTAGATGTTGGTTATGGTCAGCTCGATTGGAAACTTAGAAATGACCCGCGTGTGGTCAATATGGAAAGAACGAATATTAGATATGTGACACCAGAACAAATTGGGGAACCCCTTGATTTCCTAAGTATCGATGTCTCTTTTATTTCACTTAAACTTGTGTTGCCGGTGGCTGTAAGTATGCTCAAACAAGAGGGGACGATGGTTTTCTTAATTAAACCTCAATTTGAAGCCGGCCGTGAGCAAGTCAAAAAAAGTGGTGTCATCAGAGATTCGAAAGTTCATTTACAAGTGGTTACAACTGTTCTTGAGTTTGCTCAAAGTTTTGGACTTATAATAGACTATCTAACATTTTCGCCAATAAAAGGACCCAAAGGCAATATAGAATTCTTAGCGCATGCCAGAAAATATCGTTTGGATGAGGCTGTAGATTCCGTTGTCGATTACACCCAATTAATTGATCCAGCTGCCATTGTGGGAGAGGCGCACAAAATGCTGGATACAGACTAAACAAAGGGAGAGAGAGATGTCTGTTTTTAAAAGACTTCTTCAATTGTACATCGCCTTTTTTAAAGTTGGGCTTTTGACAATTGGCGGAGGCTATGCGATGCTTCCAATAATTGAAAGGGAAATCGTAAAGGATTTAGAATTGACAACAATGGATGTAGTGGCTGAAAGTTATACCTTGTCACAAACACTTCCAGGTGTTATCGCATCAAATGCAGCGGCATTGATTGGCTACAGAATTTATAAGAAAAAAGGGGCTTTAGTTTGTACACTTGGTGTCGTAACACCATCCATTATTATCATTTTATTTCTTGCGCGTGTTTTTACTGAAATTGAACACATTGAAGCTGTTCAAAATGCATTTAAAGGCATTCGGATAGTTGTACTGGCGCTATTGATAGATTCTTTTACGCGCCTTTTTAAAATGGCGATTTTTGACAAAAAAACATTTATATTAGCTGGACTTGCTTTTATTTTAGTTCTGTTTAGTCTCGTTAACCCTGTGCTTGTCATTCTTTCTGGCGGTGTACTTGGTATAATGATTTACAGAGAGCGGGTGAATCAATGAATCTTTCAAATTTAATAAACCTGTTGTTTGAATTTTTCAAAATTGGTTCGGTGACCTATGGTGGTGGTTTGGCAATGATCCCGCTTTTGCGTGATATTGCAATCAATAATCAATGGCTCACAGATTCACAGTTTGCCAATCTTATCGCGATTTCTCAAACGACGCCTGGCCCCATTGCAATTAATATGGCTACTTTTATAGGGTTTCTTGAAGAAGGTGTATTTGGCGCTATTGCGGCATCACTGATATTGATACTCCCGGCCTTTATTATGGCTATTGCGTTATCAAATTTTCTAGCGAAACACCGTAAAAGTCCATTGATTACTTCAGCGTTCGTCGGATTGAAAGCCGCTGTTATTGGTTTGATCGCAACATCCATTACTCAAGTTGCACTGGTTTCCCTTTATTTAGGTGACTCTGGAGAATTATTGCGATTTTGGCACGCCATTGATCCAAAAGCAGTCGCGATGTTAATCGCGTCGTACAGTCTCATAAGAAAAACACAAAAACATCCTTTATATTACATAGTTGGTTTCGGTCTTATTAGCATTGTAATTTGGTAGTAAAGTGGTTTTTCTAGCTTATTTAGTAAAATTACAATGTCTGTAGTTAATATTTTACACAGATTTAATAATGTTATATAATAATTCTATTGGGGGAACGATTATGAAATATTCTAGACATTCAAAAATATTCGAAATAATTGAGAATAAGGACATTGAAACGCAGGATGAACTTGCCTCTGAGCTTAGAGGTTCTGGCTTTCAAGTGACGCAGGCTACGGTTTCACGGGACATCAAAGAAATGCGTCTCATTAAAGTTTTAACGAAAGAGGGTCGCTATAAATATGCGTCTATTAGAGAGAAAGAAGGCGTCGTTAATGATCGTTTTCTTAAAATATTTAGAAATTCAGTTACCTCTTTAGATTTCGCAGGCAACATTATCGTTGTTAAAACCCTTGTTGGTTCAGCTAGTGCAGCCGCTGTATCCATTGATGCTTTGAGTCTGAAAAATATCGTGGGCAGTATTGCAGGTGATGATACAATTTTTTTAGTTGTAAAAGATGAGACGATGGTTCATGATATTATCAGACAATTCAAAGAACTTTTAGCACACTAACGGGGCAAATCTTTCGGAGGTTACATGATTTTTGAGCTGAGTATAAAGGATTTTATTTTAATTCGAGATGTTAAAATTGGGTTTGATCAAGGCTTAAATATTCTTACTGGTGAAACAGGTGCTGGTAAATCGATGGTCCTTGGCGCAATAAACATGGTGCTCGGCGGACATGCCAGCAAAGAAAGCATCAGACTTGGGGCTGAAAAGGCGTCCATCCGAGCAAGTTTTCTTAGTTCGCCACCGATTAATGCGGCCTTAAGTGCGCTCGATATCATCACGGATGACGAAGTCCTTGTGATTTCAAGGGAAATTAATAGTAAGGGTAAAAGTATTTCGAGAGTTAATAGTCAAGTTGTGACACTGAGTCAACTCAAAGGAGTAACGGACCAATTGCTAAATATACATGGACAAAATGAACATCAGAATCTTTTAGAACGTGACCATCAAATGATTTTGTTAGATGCGTTTGGTGGAGACACTTTGTTTGATGTCAAAGAAGAGGTATTTATATTTTATTCTGCCATGCAAACCCTCGAAACTGAAATTTCTAGATTAAATAAAAAAAGTAATGAGCGAAACAAGCAACTGGATTTCTTAAATTTTCAAATTCAAGAAATTGAACAAAGCAAATTAAAAATAGATGAAGATATAGAACTCGAGAGGGCATTTGACTATTTGTCTAATCTAGAGCACATACAAAGCTCTGTAACGCTTGCCACGAATTGGCTTACTGGTGATTTTGGAGAAGGCGCACTTACAATGATGTCGCAATTAGGCGGCCAATTTAAAAAACTTGAGGGCTTTAACTTGGAACTGGATGCATTGTCTGTTCGGTTGAAAGAGTTATACTACATCATGGACGATTTATCAAAAGATCTTGACCGTTTTAATGAAAAGCTTGAAATGGATCCTGAAAAATTTTCATTTTTAGAAAGTCGTCTTGATACAATTAACCATTTAAAGTCTAAATATGGCAAACAGATTACAGATATTTTAGCTTATTTAGCTAAAATAAAGGCAGAATACAGTGAATACGAAGCGATTGAAACGCTCATTTCTGATAAAAAAGAAGCGTTAGAGAAAGCGAAAGAACGTTATCTACATAAAGCAGCAGAACTCACCCAACTCAGAAAAAAAACAGCGATTTTATTTGAAAAATCACTTGAATCAGAACTACAAGCACTTAATATGAAAGCAACATCCTTTAAAGTTGAGATAGAAACGTCTAAACAGCCGCTACAGACGGGCATGGATGACATTGAATTCATCATTTCCACAAATATTGGACAACCCTTTAGACCGCTTAAGAGAGTTGTTTCTGGAGGCGAGCTATCTAGAATTATGTTAGGGATCAAGATCGTGCTCGGCAAACTCGATGAAGTGCCCACGTTAGTTTTTGACGAAGTGGATGCGGGAATTAGCGGTGTAACCGCAAATATTGTCGGTGAAAAATTAGCTAAACTTGCACAAAGTTGCCAAATCTTATGTATCACCCATTTGCCACAAATAGCCGTCTATGCCGATCATCATTTTTCAATAGATAAGACCAGCGATGGTGTTTCAACAGAGACCTTTCTCAAGAAAATTGAGGGATTCGAAATTGAAAAAGAAATTAGTCGATTGGTTGGTGGTGTTACTGTGACAGAATCGACATTAAAACATGCAAAAGAAATGCTCGTAAGTGCAGCACACAAAAAAAAGTTAATTTAAGGAAGTAAAATGGATGGTTTGATTAGATTCATATTTAGTTTCTTTATGGCTCTATTAACCTTATTTATAGGGCACAAATTAATACCTAAATTTAACAAACATTCAATCATAAAGCATGGTTTCGTCGTGCTTTATTTGAGTTTGTTTTTAACGCTTTATAACCATTCAAACTTGACGCAAACTTTGATTTACTATGCTTCGCTTATCTTTATCTTTAAATTGGTTTATCGCAATTCGACTTTTGTTGCCTCAATATCAGCACTCATTATTTATTGGATCACACTCCTGGGCTCAATGATAGCAGCTAACCTCACACTGTTTCTTTTTACAATCAAAGTTGATTATCGCGCGATTTTTGCTTCGGGGAGTATTCAGGGCAATATCCTTTTTATACTGACTGTGTTTGGTCTTTTAAATTATTATCATATTTTTGTTAAGAGTTTTAAAAAAGGACCAAATACAAATTTCAAATTTGATACCCTTATGGTACTAACAAATAGTCTGTTGTTTGCACTTGTTTTTGTGTATCAAAAACTCACTTTTATAAATATTGTAGATGCCTATGCCAACGGAATTATGAATGCGTCAAAAGCACTTGGCTTTAATACGTATTTTTTAGTGACCTATTGTTTTGTAACATTGATGTCCTTAATCGTAATTGTATTGGTTAATCGATTATTTATTGTTGATAAAAATCTAGAACGGTATAAAATAAAAGCTGATACGGATGAGATGACTGGCGTTTTAAGTCGCGAAGCGGGGTTGTCGCATTTGAAAATGGAGATGTCTCGCGCCATAGCCTTTAAGCATGATTTGACAATTGCTTATATCGATGTCAATGACCTAAAAGTCGTTAATGATCAGTTTGGTCATATTGAAGGGGATAAACTTCTCAAAACAATTTCAGATGTTGTTCAAACTAAATTGAGAGATTTTGATGTCGTGACGCGATTAGGTGGCGATGAGTTTTTAGTTGTTTTTGTAAAATGTAACAAAATACAAGCACAACAGGTGTGGCAACGCATTTCGGAAGCGTTTTTAAAAGTAAATGCCGAGGGGGACTTTGCTTATAAAATCAGCGCAAGTGTAGGTATTGCTCAATTTGATCCGAAAAAACACAATAGTTTGATTGAATACGTACATGATGCGGATGCTAAAATGTATGATCAAAAAAAGAGGATTAAAGAAGCTATGTTGTAAGGTTTATACAAAAGATGGGGAATTATCTTTTAAAATCATAGGTTTTAGATAAAATAGGGGTATATATGGAAAATATGAGTGGTTACATAAACGAATATGAAGTTTTTTTAAAAGAGCACAAAAAACTATCTGAAAACACACTCCAATCTTATAGAAGAGATTTGAAGTATTTCGGACTTTATCTTGACAGCCTCTCACTGGATAGTTACTTATCCGTGACCCATGTGGATTTGCTGACCTATGTCATTCATTTGAAAAAAGAGGGTAAGGCAAATGCGACAATATCAAGAAATATTGCCTCCATTAGAACTTTTTATTCGTTTTTGCATCATAAAGGGTACGTGAGCATCAACCCTTCAACTGAAATTGAAGCGCCAAAAATGGCTCGAAAGATGCCACAAGTTTTAACGCTAAGTGAAGTTGAAAGATTGTTGGCCAAACCTGATTTAAGAACTGCGATAGGCAAAAGGGATAAGGCGATGATTGAGCTTCTCTATGCCACTGGAATTCGCGTCACTGAAATCATTTCGCTTTCTTTATCTGACGTGAATACGTCGATGGGTTACATTAAATGCAAAGGCAGCTCAAAGACCCGAGTTATTCCGCTTGGTACGATGGCTTCTAAAGCAATTGATAGTTATCTAAAAGATGGCAGAGGTTATTTGATCAACGGTGATGAAGATGCAATGTTTGTAAATTATTATGGAAAAAAACTCACAAGACAAGGGTTTTGGAAAGTCGTGAAAAGGTATTCCGATGAAGTGGGCATATTAAAGTCCATCACACCGCATACACTCAGACACTCTTTCGCATTTCATTTAATTCAAAACGGTGCAGATGTGAAGGCCGTTCAAGAAATGATGGGTCATTCGGATGTTGCGACGACTCAAATTTATCTTGAAATGTCGAATTCTAAGCTAAGAGATATCTATGAAAAAACACATCCTAGAGCCTAATCAGGCTCTAGGATTTTTTACTTGAAATACATTTAGACGAAAACGAGGAGGTTTATATGATTAATCGAGTTATAATATTTGTTCTTGACAGTGTTGGCATTGGTGCATTACCAGATTCTGAAAAGTTCGGCGATATTGACGTGAGTACACTCGGACATATTGCAGCGTCAACAGATCATTTTATGATTCCGAATCTCATAGAATTAGGCATTGGCAATATTGATGGCGTGGATTATATCAAAGCGGCATCAAATCCAATTGGCGCATTCGGACGTTCACTGGAAGCATCGAATGGTAAAGACACAACAACGGGTCATTGGGAAATAGCAGGACTTTATATTGAACAACCATTCAAAACGTATCCAGATGGTTTTCCAGATTCAATTATAAATGCTTTTGAAGCAAAAATTGGCAGAAAAATTCTCTGTAACAAACCTGCATCAGGTACGGCTATTCTTGAAGAATTGGGTGAAGAACACATGAAGACAGGGCGCCCTATCGTGTATACATCTGCAGATAGTGTTTTTCAAATTGCTGCGCATGAAGCGATTATTCCTCTTCCTGAATTATATGACATGTGTCAAATCGCAAGAGATTTGCTCATGGGTGAAGATCAAGTTGCTAGGGTCATTGCAAGGCCTTTTATAGGTGAACCTGGCAATTTTCAGAGAACATCTAATAGAAGAGATTACAGCATCAAGCCCTATCAAAAGACTGTCCTTGATTATGCTAAAGAAGCTGGACTCAAAGTCAAAGCAGTTGGTAAAATTTCAGATATCTTTGATGGTGAAGGGATTACAGATGATGTTCATACTAAAGACAATATGGATGGTGTGGATCAAACTTTGAATTATTTGAAAGACGATTTCCAAGGCATATTATTTTCAAATCTCGTCGATTTCGATGCTAAATTTGGACATCGCCGGGATGTATCCGGTTACCGAGAAGCACTTGAAGAATTGGACGCAAGATTACCTGAACTTTTTGCAGCGATGAAGCCATCAGATATGCTTATTATTCTAGCAGATCACGGCAATGACCCTTCTTACAAGGGAACCGATCATACCCGTGAGTATATCCCACTCCTTATTTATGGTGAAGCCGTTAAAGCAGGTACTAATATCGGTACTAGAAAAACGTTTGCAGATGTGGCTGCGACCCTATCTGATATTTTAAATATCCCAGCAACACCGTATGGTGTGAGCTTTAAAAATGAGATATTGAAGTAAACATACAATGAAACCTATAAAATTATGGAGGGATCAATGACACATTTATTAGAAAAAATCAGTAACGCACAAAAATATATCGAAAGCAAATTAATAGAAAAGCCTGAAATTGGATTGATTCTTGGTTCGGGTCTCGGTGTTCTTGCTGAAGAGATTGAATCACCAGTCAAAATAAAATATAGCGAAATTCCTCATTTTCCAGTCTCAACCGTTGAGGGACATGAAGGGCAATTTGTCATTGGTAAATTGAAGGGCAAACAAGTCATCGCCATGCAGGGCCGTTTCCATTATTATGAAGGGTATTCGATGCAAGAAGTTACTTTCCCAATTAGAGTCTTAAAGGCAATCGGCGTGACGCATCTGATTCTCACAAACGCTGCAGGTGGACTCAATGAGACTTTTAGCGGTGGAACGTTAATGCTCATCACGGATCAAATCAATATTATGGGACTCAGCCCGCTTATTGGACCAAACGAATCGTCACTTGGTCCTAGGTTTCCAGATGCATCTAGCATTTATAATCCTGCGTTTAATGAAAAAGTTAAAGATGCTGCAAAAGCATTATCAATCGATTTGAAACAAGGCGTTTATTTCTATTTCACTGGACCGGCTTATGAGACGCCTGCGGAAGTGCGTTTGGCTAAGCTACTTGGCGGTGATGCGGTTGGTATGTCAACGGCACCTGAAGCACTTGTAGCGGCACATATGGGCATGAAGGTCACAGGTATTTCGTGCATCACCAATATGGCTGCAGGCATCCAAAAAACAGCACTCAACCATAAAGAAGTCGTTGAGGTAGCCAATCGTGTACAAAGTACATTTATCAAGTTAGTCAATCGAATTATTGAAATAGCCTAAGAAAGACGGTGTATAGATGCGTATAGTGGATTTAATTAATAAAAAAAAGCATGGCGATTCTTTAACTAAAGAAGAAATTGATTTTTTCATATTTGGTTATACAAAAGGGGAATTGCCAGATTATCAAGTTTCAGCGCTGTTGATGGCGATTTATTTTAAAGGGATGACCGATAATGAAATCGCAGATTTGACAGATGCAATGGTTCGTTCTGGAGACACAGTTGATTTGAGTAAAATCGAGGGCATCAAAGTTGATAAGCATTCAACAGGTGGCGTTGGTGATAAAATTAGTCTAATCGTAATTCCACTCGTAGCGGCTGCAGGGGTTCCTGTTGCGAAAATGTCGGGAAGAGGGCTCGGTCACACGGGTGGTACGATTGATAAACTTGAAGCCATTGAAGGGTTTAAAGTTGAGCTTTCAAACGAAGATTTTATAAACAATGTGAATACTTATAAAATGGCAATTGTTGGACAATCTGGAAATTTAACGCCTGCTGATAAAAAACTCTATGCACTTAGAGATGTCACAGGGACAATTGACAGCATCCCATTGATTGCAAGTTCAATTATGAGTAAAAAAATAGCAGCTGGTACGGATGCTATTGTACTCGATGTCAAAGTGGGTACAGGCGCGTTTATGAAATCACTGGACGATGCAAGAAAATTGGCAACAACCATGGTCGCCATTGGCAAATCGCTTGGTAGACGCACGGTTGCTGTGATCACAAACATGGACCAACCTCTTGGTTATGAAATTGGGAATGCCAATGAAGTCAGAGAAGCCATCGAGGTCCTGAGTGGTCATGGCGCTGAAGATGAGACTGAAGTCGCATTGACCATAGCGTCTTATATGGCGGTATTAGGTGGTGCGTTTGAAAATAGAGACGATGCACGACACTATTTTGAAAAAATTATCGATTCAGGTGAAGCCATCGCACAATTTAAGAAATTTGTGTCAATACAAGGCGGCAACGCAGAGGTCATTACACATCCTGAAAAATTGCCACAAGCCAAGTACCACTTTGAAGTCAAATCAGATCTTGAAGGTTTTGTTGCCAGTTTTGATTCTGAAAAAATCGGCATTTCAGCGATGATGCTTGGTGCGGGTCGCCGAAAGAAAGAAGACAGCATTGATTTTTCTGCAGGCATCACACTCAAGAAAAAACTTGGCGCACATGTCAATCTTGGAGATGTGCTTTGCATTTTACACACGAATCTTGAAGATGTCGTAGAAGCTGAAAAAATGGTCAGAACGGCATTTGTCATGAGCAATCGCAAACCAGAACCTGTAACGTATATTTATGAAATAATTGAATAAAATTAAGCGAGAGAGCCATTAATGTTGGCTCTTTTTCTATGCTCATTGACGCGTCGTAATCATTGTAATTATAGCGTTTCAAAGGTATAATAAAGGGTGTCAATTAACGAAGTTTACTAAGGAGCACTTTTATGGTTTTAGAAAGCCTTTATCTCGAAAAAATGGAATGTAAGCAATTTCTTAAAAAACTGCTCGAGGTGCAATCACTTGGTGATGTGCGCTGTTACTTTGTGGGCGGTTGCGTGAGAGACCGCTTAACGGATCATGTGCCTTTCGATTACGATTTGGCAGTGGACGGAGATTTAATGCGACTTCTAAAGGCTTTACAAGGGTCTTATGACCTTAACCCATCAATACTCGGCACTTCTAAAATTAGATTTGGCCACTATCAGGTAGATCTAGCAACGTTTAGACGTGAACGTTACGTTAAAGGAAACGGCTTACCAGAAATTGAAGCAGGGGATATTGATTCGGATTTATACAGGCGAGATTTCACAATAAATACGGGATATGTGCAACTTACGCTTGATAATTTAGAAAAAATGTTTTCAAATGATGCAGGTGCATCTTTCGAATGCGCATACGCCCATCCTAAATTTCATGAAGATATTGAAAATGGCATTTTACGCGTGCTAAATGAACAATCCTTTAAGGATGACCCATCACGCTTGCTTCGTGCAGTTAAATACAGTACCCTTTACCATCTGAAAATGGAAGATGCGACACGGATTCTTTTTGAGGAGGCGGTTAGCAGAAACGTTTTAGACACGTATTCAAAAGATCGATACCGTCAGATCATACTAGGGTATGCAAAGCATGTTAAAGGCATTCAAATTTTAGTGAATTTGTTTAATACCGATCTTTTATTGGAGATGGAAACATCCGATTCAGTACGCATCCATCAATATGCTGAGCGGTTGCGTACGTCAGTAGATGGCTGTCTCTTCTTGCTTTTAATTTATGAAACCAGATTGGACTTTTGGTTTGGGGCAGATCGGACTTTGTCAGAACCGGCAAAAGCTTGCAAGGCGTTTAAAGCCATTGTTATGGAAACCCCTGAAGTTCAGTGGTTGTCAAGGTGGTGGTGCTTTCTTACCTTTAGACTGCTTGATCAAAGCACTTTAAGTTTTATTCGATTTGCGGTGTCCATTCCTGAATTCGTTAAATTGGCCCTTCGGATTTACATTGATGAAACCCAGTTCATCCGTCTAAATATAAATGGTCATACATTAAAGGCATTAGGCGTGACAAGTGGTAAGAGTATCGGTGATTTATTAAATCTTCTTCTAGCATATAAAGTGAATACAGGCTGTAACATGACCCCGGAAGAAGAAATCAAATGGATTGAGAGTAAGCGATATGAGTATTGATATAAAACTTGAAGCATTTGAAGGGCCACTTGATCTACTGCTACACCTCATTACACGTGACGAAATTGAAATTTCCGATATTCCCATCGTGAGCATAACGGTTCAATACCTTGAAGCGATTGGTGATTTAAAGGATATGGACCTTGAGGTGGCTACAGAATTCATTGTTATGGCAGCAACCCTTATTGAGATTAAATCCAAGATGTTATTGCCGGATAAAGGCGAAGTGGCAATTTATGATTATGTCGTTGATGACCCTAGACAAGAACTCATTAAACGACTTGTGGCTTATAAAACGTTTAAAGATATTGCAAACGCCTTAAGAGAAACAGAAGGAACACTAGATGAAGTGGTATTTAGAGATCAAGAGGATCTGACTGAGTTTGTAAAAAATGTGCCTGTAGCCTCACTAAACATGGATATGGATAGTGCGCTTCTCATTGATGCCGTGAAGCGGTTGATCATTAAAATGAATCGTTTTGATGACATAAGACAGCAATATTTTAAGGGCATCAAACGCGATATGTATACGGTCGAAGAGAAAATTTCCAAAGTACGCAGCCAACTTTTAATTGAACCAACTTTTGAATTTACCGTGCTATTTGATGAAACCATTACAAAAGAAGAAGTGGTTGTAACCTTTCTAGCCTTGTTAGAACTCTTAAAATTAAAAGAAATCACAATCTCTCAAGATAAGCTTTTCGGTAATATATGTATTCAAAAGAGGGACTATGTCGAACTCTTGGATTACGACCCTTCACAAGATCATACGGATAATAAAGGAGAACACGATGCAATCGATGTATAAATCTGTCATTGAATCACTACTCTTTGCCTGGGCGGAACCACTGAGTCTTTATAAAATTGCTAAGATATTGGCATTGAAACCCAGTGCGGTCGAATCACTCATCGAAGAAATGATACAAGATTATGCGGTTAATCAAAGAGGCATTCAAATCATTGAGACGAATAAACATTACCAGTTTAGCACACTTAAGGCAAACTACCCTTATGTGGAACAATTATGCGCCACCTCTAAAAGTAAAGGGCTCTCAAATTCTGCTCTTGAAGTTTTGGCGATTATTGCTTATAAACAGCCCATTACAAAACTGGATATCGAACAAATCAGAGGCGTTAACTCTGAAGGACCACTTCAAAGTTTGATTGAGCGGGATTTGGTTCAGGTAATGGGTAAGCTTGAAAAAATCGGGCGTCCTCTGATATTTGGAACAACGGATGTTTTTTTGAGGAGTTTTGGCTTTAAAACACTTAATGATATGCCGCAGATTGAAGCTTTTAAAGGTTTCATTCAAACAGAAAATGAGATTGAACCTGAAAGAGAGGTAAGTGATGATTCAATTTAGACCTTATTTAGAAAAGACGCACGAGACGCTACTGGCAATGTTCACCGCATTTGAAATCGATCTTGTAACCATTGAAAACCTTTTACATGTTGATAACCGTTTTTTTGTCATCGATGATGGCGAGTCAATTATAGGGTTTTGCGCATACACTTTTGCGACACCAGAACTGGCACATATTAAAGCAATTTATGTTGCACCCAATGAACGCAATAATAATTTTGGTGATGGTTTGTTTAGGTCGGTACTGAACAGTATTGAAATAAATGGCGGGGTCCATGTCATTTTATCAGGCAATGAAACCGAGCTCGCCTTCTATGCTCATGAAGGTTTATCTTCCGTCGGCCTTAGCCGAGAAGGGCTTTCATCAGAGGTGCACAGTGTGATCAATCCGTTACAAAATGAAACGTTTTCATACCTTGAATCCATTAAAAGTTACTTTGATAAACCCTGTAAAGGTCAACTGAAAAACTAAATTGTATACAGCGATACTAAAAGTCACCCATACAATTTGAATGTAAAATTGCAAATCGACAAATCTTGCTTTCAAAATGAAATAATCCTTGCAAATCAATCGTGCTATGGTATGATTATTATGAGAGTAAAGGAGGATTTCCAATGGCTGATCAAAAAGAGAATTTAACGATACACATTAATGAATCTTGGTGTAAAGGTTGTGGCATCTGTATCGCATTTTGTCCAAAACAGGTTCTAGGATTAAATGAAAATGGTAAAGTGAGTATGCTCGATAGAGACAATTGTATAAAATGTGGCATGTGTCAAATGAGATGTCCCGATTTCGCAATTTTTTTAGGAGGTAAGGAAAATGAATAGAAAAGTCAAGTTTCTTCAAGGCAATGAAGCGTGTGTAGAAGGCGCTTTAATGGCAGGCATGACATTCTACTCAGGTTATCCAATTACACCCTCTACTGAAATCGCTGAATTATCGGCTGAAAAATTACCGCGTATAGGTGGCAAGTTCATTCAAATGGAAGATGAAATTGCAGGTATTGCAGCAGCTATTGGTGCATCACTTACTGGCGCAAAAGCGATGACAGCTACCTCAGGTCCTGGCTTTTCACTCAAACAAGAAAACATAGGTTATGCGGCACTTACAGAAATTCCACTTGTTATCGTCAACGTGCAACGTGGCGGTCCAAGTACAGGCTTGCCAACAGCACCTGGCCAAGGTGATTTGATGCAGGCAATGTGGGGCACACATGGCGATCATCCTGTGATTTGCTTGACGCCAGATTCAGTTAAAGAAACTTTTGATTTAACCGTTCGTGCTTTTAATTTAGCTGAAAAATACAGAACCCCTGTCATTTTATTAACAGACGAAATAACAGGTCATATGAGAGAAAAAATTGAGATTCCAGATTTATCTGAAATCGAGATTATTAATAGAGTAAAACCGGTAAAAGGTGAAGCTTATAAGGCCTATCAAGTGGTTGAAGGTGACCTTGTACCTAAGATGGCAGATTTTGGTTCTGGCTTTCGATATCATGTTACCGGACTTATGCACGATGAAACGGGTTTTCCAAGCAATAGCACTGCAAATGCAGGAAAATTGATGGATCGTTTGATGGCTAAAGTTACGGATAACTTGGACGATATCATTCAATGGGAAGAAGTAGAAACGGCCGATGCTGAGTACTTAATCGTGTCCTATGGCGGTACTGCAAGAACTGCAAAATCTGCTATCAAAACACTCCGTGCTGAAGGCATAAAAGTAGGTTTGTTTAGACCCATTACAGTTTGGCCTTTCCCTGAAAAACAATTGTTTGAAATTGGTAAAAAAATGAAAGACATAATCGTGGCTGAATTAAACTATGGTCAAATGAAGCTTGAAGTAGAACGCGTCATGAAGGGGCACGCCCCAGTTAGATTCTGTGGCAAGGCAAATGGTGAAGTGTTAACTCCGGAAGAACTTATCAGCAAATTTAAGGAGGTATTATAATGAATCATCCTTTAGTCGAAAGTGCATTCCGCATGGAAAAATTCCCGCATATCTGGTGTCCAGGCTGCGGCCATGGCATCATTATGGCATCCATTGCGCGTTCAATAGAAAAATTAGGTCTTGATAAAGATAAAGTTTGTATCGTGTCTGGTATAGGTTGTTCGTCAAGAGCACCAGGTTATATGGATTACAATACACTGCATACGACGCATGGTAGGGCTTTAGCTTTCGCCACGGGTGTAAAACTTGCAAACCCTGAGCTTGAAGTCATCGTTATCGCGGGTGATGGCGATTTGTCTGCAATAGGTGGTAACCATTTAATCCATGCAGCACGACGCAATATAGGTTTGACAACGATTTGTTTCAATAACAATATCTATGGTATGACGGGTGGACAATACTCACCAACAACACCAACCAATGAAAAAGGTACGACGGCACCTTACGGCAACATCGATAAACCTTTTGATATTGCACAACTGGCTATTGGTGCTGGTGCAACTTATGCTGCAAAAACAACCGCTTATCATGTACCTCAAATGGATAAGCTCATCGAAGCAGCCATTGCACATAAAGGGTTCTCACTTGTAGAAGCCATTTCAATCTGCCCAACCTATTATGGCCGTAAGAACAAAAAAGGTACAGCAGTGGATATGATGACTTGGTTAAAAGATAACTTTATCGATCATAAAGTCGCTGAAAAATTGCCGCTTGAGAAAAAAGAAGGCAAATTTTTAATGGGCGAATTTAAAAATGTCATTGAACCTGAATATACAGATCAATACAATAAAATCATAGAGCAGCTAAAAAAATAAGCCGAGGAGTGAATGAGATGAAAAAACAATTAGAATTAAGATTATCTGGTTCAGGTGGCCAAGGCTTGATAACAGCGGGTATTATACTTGCTGAAGCGGCTCTGAAAGACGAAAAAAACGCCATTCAAACACAAAGTTACGGACCAGAAGCAAGAGGTGGTGCGAGTAAAGCGGAAGTCATTATTAGCGAAGACGTCATCGATTTTCCAAAAGTAACTTTACCAAATATGACACTTGCTTTAACACAAATTGCGGCCGATAAATATATTTCAGATATATCAGAAGATGGTACAATCATCGTGGATGATTCGATTCATTTACCTGCAGGGCTTAAAGCGAAGCACATTTATAAGGTGCCAATAATTAAAACGGCAATTAACGAAGTGGGTAAAGAGATTGTCGCAAATATTGTTGCACTTGGTCTTATTGTTGGTTTGACGGGTATTGTAACCGAATCAAGTCTTGAAGCAGCTATTTTATCAAGAATTCCAAAAGGCACTGAAGATTTAAATAAACTTGCTTTACAAAAGGGATATGAGTTAGCAAAATCACTTTAATTTAAAAAAATAAATGATTGTACTTTGGAGACTGATTTATGGGCAGTGCAGATTTATTAGGTCGCATCAGACAACAATATTTAACGCTGAGCAAAAGCCATAAAAAAATTGCAGATTATATTTTGTCCAATTATGACAAAGTAGCATTTATGACGGCTTCCTCATTAGGTAAAAACGTAGATATTAGCGAGTCAACCGTCGTTAGATTTGCAGGTTCTGTTGGATATGATGGTTACCCGGAACTCCAAAAGGAACTTCAAGAAACGATTAAAACGAAATTGACGACCGTTCAACGATTTGAAATGTCAAAAGATCACAATGAATCTGAGTACTTGACAAAAATAATGGTAAATGATATCGAAAATATACGTCAAACATTGGATCAATTTGATCCTGAACTCCTTAATAATTTTATTAAGGAGATCATTAAAGCCAGAAAAGTCTATATTCTAGGCCTTAGAAGTTCATCGGTTTTAGCCAATTATTTGGGATTCTATTTGAATTTCATATTGCCTGAGATCCATGTCATTCATGAAACGGCACAAGATGTGTACGATCAATTGCTGAATTTATCAGAAGATGATGTCATGATTGTCTTTTCATTTCCAAGATATTCAAAACGCACGTATGATTGTGTCGACTATGCGATAAAAAACAATACGACGATTTTGGGTATTACAGATGGGTTGAATTCACCTCTTTTTGAAAAGGTCAAATACTGTTTGACCGCCAAATATAGCATGAATACTTTCATTGATTCCTTCGTCGCACCTATGAGTCTTATCAACGCCCTTATTATTGGCGTGAGTCTCAAAAAAGAGGGCGTAGAGAAGAATCTAGAAAAGTTAGAACGCATTTGGGAAGAATACGGTATATATAGTATGAAATAAGTAAGTAAGCATTTGAAATGGGCATGAGACATCATGCCCATTTCGTATTTGCTAAAATTTAGAATATAAGCTATAATTTTAAGGACACCACTGTTGTGGTGGTTTTTATTTTTCATGAACTTTAGGAGACTTATATGTCTAATCTTCAAATTGCAGTTGACGGTCCTGCAGGATCTGGTAAAAGTACTGTAGCCAAAGAAATTGCAAAGCGGCTTTTAATTACGTATCTTGACACAGGTGCCATGTATCGTGCCGTCACACTTTTGGCATTAAGAAGCGAAAGTAGTTCTGAAGCACTTAAAACAATAGTAGACACCATTGATTTGAATATGACCCCGACACAAATTTTTGTAAATGGTGAGGATGTTACTGAAGCCATTCGCACACCAGAAGTTACAAGACAGGTATCGACGGTATCAATGGATCCTTATGTGCGTAAGCAGATGGTCTCATTGCAACAGAAAATTGCGGATGGTCAATCGGTCATCATGGATGGCCGGGACATTGGCACAACGGTATTACCCGATGCAACGTTTAAATTTTTTCTAATTGCAGATCCGACAGAACGCGCCAAAAGACGCATGATCGAGCTCAATTCAAAAGGATTTAATACGACGCTTGAAGCATTGACGCTAGAAATTATCGCACGTGATAAATTGGATTCAGAACGGTTGGTTTCTCCGCTTAAATGCGCTGAAGACGCCATTGAAATCGATACGACATTTATGGGTATCGAGGAAGTGGTCCAGACGATTATTGCATATGTTGAAAACCATCAAAGATAGGTGACTAAATGAATTTATTATATAGGATATGCCACATAGCATCAAATCTTTATTATCGTCTTTTTTTCAAACTAGAAATAGAGGGTCTTGAACACATTGATATGAGCCAAAATTATGTCGTTTGTGCCAATCACTTAAATTGGCAAGATCCAGTTGTTCTCGGTGGTTTTTTGCCCTTTACCACGCGGTTTATGGGCAAAAAAGAACTTTTTAAAAATCCGATCGTAGGCGCTTTTATCAGAAAAATTGGTGTCTTTCCAGTGGACCGTGACTCAAATGACTTAAAGGCAATTAAAATGGCTTTGACCCTTTTAAAAGACAAACAAAGCCTTGGGTTATTCCCGGAAGGTACTCGAAACAAAGGGTTTGAACCTCTGAGAGTTAAAGCGGGTACAGCAATGTTAGCCGTAAAGACACAGACACCTGTTCTTGCAATTACAATTGATTCATTTTATAAAATGAGAGGCCCGCTTCGTATCGCCTTTCATAAGCCCATTTTCTTAGATGCCTATTATGGACAAAAGCTAGAAGCAGATGTTTATGAAGCCATCTCTCAAAAGATAATCGATGATATCTACAGCGACTTAAAGTACTATAAACATAATTAATTTATGATGAAAATGTTCATACTTCGTTGCTAGACAATATTTAAAGACTATGTTACAATTATGAGGTTTATATGAAAATTCTTATCGCAGAACATTCTGGGTATTGCTACGGCGTAAAACGCGCCATTAATATTCTTGAATCGCTTTTGCCAGCAGATGAACCCGTTTATACATTGGGACCCATTATACACAATAAGCAAGTTACCGATCATTACGCTGAAAAAGGTGTATTAGTCATTGATAAAATGGCAGATATAATAGATAATGAAAATAGTGCATCCCGTGTGGTGATTAGATCACACGGTGCAGCAAAGCATGTTTATGATGATGCAAAAGCTCTGGGATTAAAAATATATGATGCAACGTGTCCATATGTAAAAAAAATTCAAAATACAGTTTCAACTTATGCGTCAAAAGGGTATAATATAATCATTGTAGGAAGTGCAAAACACCCAGAAGTTATCGGCATTAACGGATGGTGTGGTAATAATGCAATTATTATTGAAAAAGACCAAGATTTGGCACTTATCAAAGCGTTTGATCAACCTACATGTGTTGTAGCTCAGACCACTTATAGCATTAAGCAATGGGCGGTTTTAACTGAAGCACTAAAAGCACGCCTAACAGATGTTGTGATATTTAATACGATCTGTTTGGCCACTGAACAAAGGCAACAAGCGTGTTTGGACCTTGCCACTCAAGTCGATTTGATGATCGTTGTAGGCGGCAAACACAGTTCGAACACGATTAAACTAGCTGAACTTTGCAGTCAGGTAGTCAGAACCATTCATATAGAAACTAAGGATGATTTAAACGGTGCTGAATTAATTGGTACAAAAGTTGTAGGCATTACTGCCGGTGCGTCAACACCTGATTGGATTATCCAGTCGGTCATTCTTAAAATAGAAAACGAAGGCGAGGTATTTTTTTGATGGATAATCACAATTCAATGGCTGACATGATGGAACAAATCGAAGAATCATTGAGAATTCCAAGAAGAGGGTCAATTGTTAAAGGAAGCATAATTCAAGTTAATGCTGATGTTATAATCGTTAACATTGGCTATAAATCTGACGGCGTAATTCCAAGAAATGAAGTTTCTGCAGATGCAAACTTCGATTTGAAAGAGAATTTTAAAGAGGGCGATCAATTAGAAGTGTTTATTGTGAGCCACGACAACGGTGAAGGTAATATTTTACTTTCATTAAGAAAAGTTAATGTAGACAAGGATTGGGAAGAACTTGAAGCCATCCACGAAAAAGATGAACCGATTTTAGTTAGAATCACTGAATCAGTAAATGGCGGATTAATCGCGTTTTACAAAGAAATTAGAGGATTTGTGCCAGCTTCTCAATTGTCTGACCGTTTTGTTAAGAACTTAAAGCCTTTCATCGGTCAAGAATTAAAAGTTAAAGTTATTGAAATCAACAGACTTAAAAGAAGAGCTGTATTCTCACATAAAGAATTTGCAATGATTGAAAAACAATCTGCAAAAGATAATTTCTGGACGAATATCCAAGTAGGTCAAGTTGTTAAAGGTGAAGTTAAACGCATCACTAACTTTGGCGCATTTGTTGATATCGGCGGCATGGATGGTCTTGTTCATGTAACTGAAATGAGCTGGGGTAGAATTAAACCGGCTTCAGAATTCGTTAAAGTTGGCCAATTGATTGACGTTAAAATCATTGATGCGAACAAAGACGAAAACAAAATTTCACTAAGTATCAAACAATTATCTCAAGAGCCTTGGGCTAATTTTAACGAGAAATATGAAATAAATGGCATTTATACAGGTAAAGTCGTTAACTTAACAGATTTCGGCGCATTTGTAGAACTTGAGCCAGGCATTGAAGGCCTCGTTCACGTGTCACATATTGCTAAAGAGCATATCGAAAAACCTGCTGATGTTTTAAAAGTAGGTCAAAGTGTTGAAGTAAGAATTCTTGAATATGTTGCGGATGAGAAAAAAGTTAAATTATCAATGAAAGCTGTCCTCGAACCCATTGCTGAGCCTGTAACAGCAGAGCCAGTGGTAGAAGCAACTGTTGAACCAACCGTTGAACCAACCGTTGAACCAACAGAAGAAGCATAATTTAATCGTAAACCAATTATTCAAATAGGAAGAGCTGATCATTGATCAGCTCTTTTGCTTTACGCATACATAAAAATTTTTTTTATTAAAACGCTTGACCTTAACGTAACGTCAAGGTGTATACTTTTTAGAAAGGAGGGCTCAATGGAATATACAATAAATAAACTTGCTGAAATTTCTGGTGTTACAACGCGAACGCTGAGGTATTATGATGAAATTGACCTCTTAAAACCTGCACGTATCCGTTCATCTGGATACAGAATTTATGGACGTAAAGAGGTCGATCAATTGCAACAAATCTTGTTTTATAGGGCATTAGATGTTAGCTTAGACGATATAAAAGCGGCTTTATCATCAAAGACATATGACATAAAAGAAGCGTTGGTTGCACATCGTAAGAAATTGATTGAAAAGCGCGAAAAACTTGATTTGTTATTGGCAAATGTAGAAAAAACGATACTGGAAGCAGAAGGGAGACTTACAATGCATGATTATGAAAAATTTGAAGGTTTAAAAAAAGAAATGTTAAATGAAAACGAATCAAAATTTGGTACTGAAATTAGAGAAAAATACGGAGAAGAGATGATTAATAAGTCAAATAAAAAATTTGCAGGGTTATCTGAGGCTGAGTTTGATCGCTCGAACCAACTTGCAAGTGACATAATTAAAAGTCTTCTTGAAGGCATGGACTCTGGTGATGCAGCAGGTGTAATGGCTCAAGATGCTGCTGCAAAACATAAAGAATGGCTTATGATTTTTTGGTCAGAGTATTCAAAAGAGGCGCATGTCGGTCTAGGTGAAATGGTTGTAACAGATGAGCGTTTTAAAGTGTACTATGATGTTCATAGACCCGGTGCTGCTCAGTTCTTGTGTGATGCCATCCATGTATTCACAGGTTTATAAAATTTGAGCATCCTACAACGCATACTACAAAAAAGATTTTCTGAAGACGAAGGCGTCTAAGAAGGTCTTTTTTTGATACAAAAGCGCCTGTTTATGGTAAAATAATGAAATGGATGGAGGTGTCCAATGCTAGAACAAGCCATCGTAATTGTTGTTATAATTATTTCACTTGTATTGTTCGTTCAGGCCAAATTGAGATATGATGTCGTCGCCATGCTTGCACTTTTGGTTATTACAATTACTGGTATCACACCGGCTGAAAGTGCGTTTGGTGGATTTTCTCACCCGGCTATTATAACGGTTGCTGCTGTCTTGGTCGTTAGTAGAGGGTTACTTAACGTCGGCGCTATGGACCCCGTTACAGATCTCGTCAATAAACTCAAGGGCGGGATTGAGATTAAACTCCTACTCCTCATGGGTATAACTGCGTTTTTTTCAAGTTTCATGAACAATGTGGGCGCACTGGCACTGACGATGCCTGTTGCAATTAAAATAGGAAAAGATAATAATCTTTCACCTTCGTATTTGCTTATGCCGATTGCTTATGCGTCACTTTTTGGTGGCATGATCACGGAAATAGGCACACCACCAAATTTAATTATTTCAAAGTATAGAGACCAGTATGGCTCTGCACCATTTAATTTTCTTGATTTTGCACCGGTAGGCTTCGTATTGACAGTTATCGGTATTTTATTGATAAGTTTAATCGGCTATAAACTCATCCCTAACCGACGGGCTAAAGCGGATCCAAATACCTTGTTTAAAGTAGAAGACTATTTATCAGAACTTGTGGTTCCAGCCGGCAATAAATTTGTTGGCAAAACCATTCGCGATTTATCAAGTGACCAGACTTTTGATGTTAATATCTTAAACATTATCAGAAATAAAGTTAATATAATTGCGCCATATGCACGTGAAATATTGGAGGTTGGTGATCTACTCGTCGTTAGAATAGACCCTTCAGAACTCGCAAAACTCATCGCTAAAACAGGTATGACGTTAAAAGGGGCTAAGCTCACCTCGGATGAAAGTGGGAAGCTTTTAACGGCAAGTGAACACTCACTCATCGAAATCTTACTGCGCGATGATTCACCTTTAGTTGGTAATACCGCTGTAGATATTAAGTTGCGTAACGAGTACAATGTCAATTTAGTGGCTATTTCAAGACAAGGTATGTATCTAAGAGGACGATTGGGTGAAATTCATTTTAGGACTGGCGACATTTTATTAATTCAAGTAGCCGATCAAAATATACACATGGTGTTAGCCTCAATAAAAGCGTTGCCTTTAGCGGCGCGGGGGATTATGATCGGCACGCCAGATCAGAAAAGGCGCAGAGCGAT
>Ga0138256_10000132_pt1 | contig 87434 bp, 65 predicted proteins | sample KNB2016incub_MG_FD_105486 | JGI IMG/M metagenome (GOLD analysis project Ga0138256, IMG submission 105486) | Active sludge microbial communities from wastewater in Klosterneuburg, Austria - KNB2014incub_MG | ecosystem: Engineered > WWTP > Activated sludge > Unclassified | place: Austria... | reverse complement strand
GATCGCGTCCAACGCGCTCTGAAAGACGATGATCTGGATGCAGCGCAGGCCGCGGAGCTTGCGCGCGCGCTTGAGCGTGCCGGCATCCGGGACGCCTGTCGGCGCTGGGCGGAGCGCCGCGCCGCCGACGCCGAATCGGCGCTCGATCGCCTCGCCATCACGCCCAACGCGCGCGAGGCGCTCCGCTCGCTGTCGCAGATGGCCGTCCACCGCGACCGCTGATCAAGCGAACCCGGTCGATCTCAGCCCTCAGATCAGGCCCCACTCCCCCCAGTCGCCGCCCTCCATCAGATCGGGCGACCACGGCGGCGTGTCGAGCAGCGTGACGCGGACGTCGTTGCCGGCGACATTGCGCGTCACGTCCTTGATCTGCTGGATGATCGAACCGGCGTACGGGCAGAACGGGGTCGTCAGGATCATCTGGACCTCGGTCTCGGCGCTGTGAAACACGATCTCGCGGATCAGGCCGAGGGTCACGACGTCGATGTTGATCTCGGGATCCACGACGGTGCGCAGCGCCTCGCGGATCTCCGATTCGAGGGCTGCCTGCTCGGCCGGGTCGAGGGCAAGCACGGCCGGCGGCAGCGGGGTCGCATCGTTCATTTCCGTCGCTCCTGGTCTTTCGACGCAGGCGTCCGGCCGATCCGGCGCCGGCGCGCGGTACATTCCAAAGGCCACGACGCATCGCGGTCCGTCATCCGTTCACTCATCATAGAGCACCGTCGGCTCATCGTATGCACGGATCTGGTTCGCCTGGCGCTTGCGCCGGATCCAATCGATCAGGTGCCGGTTCTTCTCGTCGCGCGGCGCTTCATCCGCCAGGATGGCCATGCTGAAGTGCAGGCGCAGCGCCCGCCCCGGGATCACGTGGCGCGAGATCCCGCTCGGCAGCACGCCGCCCTCGCGAACGAGCGACAGGATGTCGGCGGGCGTGAACGCCGGAAAGACGACCAATCCGCCGACGTCGTCATAGTGCGCATCGATCGCACCGAGATCGACGGCGCGGACGCGGTGGATGTCGGCACGCCCGTTGTAAACCGAGACGACGCTTCGCAGCATCTCGCACCGGCCGACGAGATCCGTGCCGCCGCTGAGCGTTACCGTGGCGCCGCCGTCGTACACCACGTACGCCGCCGCATCGTTCGCTTTGAGCATCGCCCTGGCCTCCGGCAGCGTGGCATCGTCCGTGGCCAGGCCGGGAATGGCGGACAGGCCGGCGGCAAGCGCCTGGGCGCTCAGACCGACGACGAGGTGATGCCAGGTCGACAGCGCGACCGCGCCGTAGTCGACCACCTGGACGAGCGCATCCCGGTAGCCGAGGTGCTTCAGGGCGCTTGTGCGGTTCGCCCCGTCGAGCACGACGAACCGGCCGTCGCCGAGCGGCGCCACGATCGGCGGATCCTTCAGCACTTCCTCACGCACCAGTCGTTCCGCCAGCGCCAGGATCCGCCGTTCGTCGAAGTCCTCATGCGGAACGACGCGCGCAAGCTCGACGATCCGAAGGTCGGGCAGGTCGTGGGCGCCCTCGTCGCTCATGCGCCGTCCCTCCCGACCGCCGGCTCGCCGTCCCGGCCGGCGCTGTCCGTGAGAAACGCGATCAGGTCGATCTTCGTGAGTACACCGAGCAGCGCGTCGCCGCTGCGGACGACGGCGAGGTCCGTGTCGGCGAAGATGCGGCCGAGAACGGAAAGCGTCGTGCCCGGCTCGACGACCGCGATCCGGTTCGTGACGAGGGCGGACACGGTCTCATCCGCCGCCCGCCCTTCACGGACGGGGTCGAACATCGCCGCCAGCACGTCGCGTTCACCCAGGACGCCGACGATGTCGCCGGCGGCATCGACGACCGGCAGCTGCGAGATGCCGTGGCGCCGCATGAGCGCGACGGCCTCGCCGACGGCGGCATCCGGGCGGACGGTGACGACGGGTGAAGGACCGCGGCGGGCGAGGACGTCCGTCACGTAGCCGCGGATTCGCTCACCCATGTGGAAGCCGTTCTCGCGCAGCCAGTCATCGTTGAAGAGTTTGGAGAGGTAACGTGCGCCGCTGTCGGGCAGGAGGACGACCACGACGGCCCCCGCGCCGAGGGCGCGGTCGCGCACGTAGGCCAGCGCCCCGGCAACCGCGCTGCCGCACGAGCCGCCGACGAACATCCCCTCCTCGCGCACGAGCCGCCGCGCCATCCGAAACGACTCACCGTCCGTCACCTGGACGATGTCGTCGATCACGTCGAAGTCGTAGACGCTTGGGATGAAGTCCTCGCCGATGCCCTCGACGGCGTAGCTGTGCGCCGGGGGCATGACGCCGGTGTAGAAGTAGTCGTGGAGGATCGATCCGACGGGGTCGACGCCGACGACTTGAATGGCGGCGTTCCGCTCCTTCAAGTAGCGCCCCGTGCCGGTGATCGTGCCGCCCGTACCGATCGTGCAGATGAAGTGCGTGATCCGGCCGCCGGTCTGATCCCAGATCTCCGGTCCGGTGCTCAGATAGTGGGCCATCGGATTCGCCGGATTGCTGTATTGATCGACGAGCACCGCGCCCGGCGTCTCGGCCGCGATCCGGCGCGCCACCGTGTAGTATGACCGCGGGTCCTCGGGCTCGACGGCGGTCGGGGTGACGATGACCTGCGCGCCGTACGCGCGCAGCACCCGGATCTTCTCGTCGCTCATCTTGTCGGGCATCGTGAAGATCGCGTGGTAGCCCTTGAGCGCCGCCGCAATCGCCAGGCCGACGCCGGTGTTGCCGGACGTGCACTCGACGATCGTGCCGCCGGGCTTCAGCCGCCCGTCGCGTTCCGCGGCCTCGATCATCCCGAGGCCGATCCGATCCTTCACGGACCCTCCCGGGTTGAAGAACTCGACCTTGGCCAGGATGTCCGGTGCCGCCCCGTCCGTGACGTGGTGCAGCCGCACGATCGGCGTGTGGCCGACGGTCTCGAGGATGCTGTCGAGGACGCCCGGCATCGCGGCGTCCCTCGGATGATGCGGCGCCGAAGCGGAGCTGGGATCCACGGCTGACTCCTGAGCAAAGGGACGGTGACGGTAGCATCCGGGCTTTGGCGTGGTCAAGACGCCGACCGGGATGCGGATGTCCTCGGCGGCGATTCATCCGAGGCACGGTATCATGGCGCCGCGATGGATCATGGCGCCGTGATGGAGCCGCACGAAATGCCCGCCGAGCTGCCGACGCCCGACCCGCCCGACCCGACCGACCCGCCAACGGACGACACCCGACGCACCGCAGGGCGCCGGATCGCCCGCGCCTCGGCGCTCATCGGCGTCCTGTTCCTGGCCGCCAAGGTCGTCGGCCTGCTTCGCGAGCGGGCGATCAGCCACGCGTTCGGCCTGTCCGCCGAGTACGAAGCCTACGTCGCCGCGTTCCGCGTGCCCGACCTGCTCTTCACGCTCTTTGCCGGCGGTGCGCTCGTCAGCGCGTTCCTGCCCGTGTTCAGCCAGGCGCTGACGGACGAGGACCGCGACGGCGCCTGGCGCCTCGCGAGCGGCGTGACGAACGTGGTGGCCGTCGCGACGGCCGTCGCCGCGGCCGGGGCGTTCGCACTGGCCGTGCCGCTCACGCACTGGATCACGCCCGACGTCCCGCCGGCACAGCAGCTTCTGACCGCTCACCTCATGCGGATCATCCTGGCCTCGACGCTCGTCTTCGCCGTCTCGGGCCTGCAGTTCGGCATCCTGAACGCGTTCCAGCACTTCCTGACGCCGGCGCTCGCCACCGTCGCCTACAACGTCGGGATCATCGCCGGTGCGGTCTGGCTTGCGCCGCACTTCGCCGTGCCGATCGAAGGGTTGGCGTGGGGCGTCGTCGTCGGCGCGCTCGGCCACCTCCTCATCAAGGTGCCGGCACTGGTGCAGCGCGGCTTCCGCTGGCAGCCGACATTCGGACTCCACGATCCGCGGGTGCGGCGGGTCCTGTCCCTGCTCTGGCCGCGGATGCTCGCGCTCGGCGCCGTGCAGGCGGTCTTCATCGCCAACACCCGTCTGGCATCCGGTGCCGGGGTCGGGGCGCTCGCCAGCCTCAACTACGCTTGGGTGATCAGCCAGATGCCGCAGTCCATCCTCGGTACGGCCGTCGGCACCGCGGCGTTCCCGACACTGGCCGAGCTTGCCGCCCGCGGCCGCCGCGCCGATCTGCGCCGCACCGCCGCCGACGCCCTCGCGGCGATGACCGTGCTGTCCGTGCCGGCTGCCGTCGGGCTGGCGACGCTGGCCGGCCCGGCCGTGCAAGTCCTTCTCCAGACCGGCCGCTTCGACGCCGATGCCGCCGCGCTCACCGCCGCCGCGCTCCGGATGTTCGCCCTCGGCCTCGTGGGCCACGTCACGCTCGAGGTCGCGGCGCGGCTTTTCTACGCCCAACAGGACACCCGCACGCCGCTCTACATCGCCGTCGGGACGATGGTCGCGAACATCGCCCTGGCGGTGCTCTTCACGGCGCTCGCGGCGGCGCGCGGCTGGAGCCTGTCGGCGACGGTCGGCGGCATCGCCCTCGCGAACTCGATCGCCGTGAGCGGCGAGGTTGCCGTCGCGCTCTGGCTCGTGCGGCGCCGGCTGGACGGCATCGAGGGGCGCCGGCTCGGGTCGGTGCTGGGACGCACGATCGCCGCGGGCATCGGTATGGCCTTCGTGATCCTCGCCGTCGCGCGCGCCCTGCCCGCCGGCCTCGCCTTCGGGCCGCTCGACGGCCCGCTCGGCGACGGGCTGCTCCGCCTGGCGATCGCCGGCACGGCGGGCGGCGCCGTCTACGTCGCGCTCGCGCTGGCGTTCGGCGTCGTTCCGCGCTCGGCGGTCGTGGGCGTGCTGCGACGCGGGATCCGGCGCTAAGCGAACTCCGCGTCCGCCGCCACCGCCTCGCCGTCCCTCGCCCCGCTGCCCTCGGCGAGCACCGCCCGCGCCGCCGGATCGAGGCTGAGCGCCTCGGCAACGACTTCGGCGCCGGGCAGCACCGCCAGCAGCCAGCGAGCGACGACCGCGACCGCGACGTGGCAGCCGAGCGTCGGCCGCGGCTGGCCGATGGTCGCCAGGCCGACGACCCACGCACCGTCCGCCCGGGGATGGACGGCCACCGCGATGTGCTGCTCGATCGTCGGGTCGACGACGACGGTGTCGATGAGCAGCCCGGCCGGTCCGACGTAGACGGCGAGCGGGTGGACGTGGCACCCGGCCGCCTGGACCGGGCGGGACGCGAACGTCGTCGCAGCAGTCGACGGGTCGGCGCCGGTCGAGCGAAGGGCGACGTGCGGCATCGGGCGCTCCGTGAGGACGGGGGTCGGCGCGGTGGTGGTAGCGATACGCATGTACTTGAAGTAGGCGCACGGCCGGCCGGCGGCGATCGCGAGAGCCTCGTACTTCGTGACGACCCCCACGAGCCGCGTGGGGGACGAGCGTACGCCGGCGGCCAGCGCATTCGCCAGGGCGGGCTCGCCTGCCAGCGCCCGGTCGATCTCGACGGCGTACGCGGCGACGTCCGTGGCGCAGTGAACGGTCCCACCGACCTCGAGGCAGGATGCGATCCGAGCGACGGTCTTGGGCGCGAGAAGCCGGCGGTGGGCGTGGCGCGTCTTGAACCACGGGTCCGGGAAGTTCACGTGCACCTCGCCGACCGTGCCGAGCGCGAAGAGGTGGGCCAGGGCGGCCTGGCCGGTGGCATGAACGGCGCGCACGTTGTGGAGTCCCTCTCGGGCGGCGGCGCGCTCGACGGCGACGAGGCTGCGATTGGAGATCTCGATGCCGACGACGTTGGCCTCGGGCCTGCGCCGCGCCAGGTCGAGGAGGAATGCGCCGCGCCCGAAGCCGATCTCGACGCACAGCGGACCGTCCCGCCCGAAGAGTTCCGTCCACGGTGTCGGCCATGGCAGGCGGTGAATCGACAGCGCCGCTCCCGGACCCGACGGCCGACCGTGCGACGAACGATCGGGTCCGTCGGCGCTGCGGTTCACGGCAGGCGCTCGAGCTCGGCAGCAGCCGGCGCAAACCCGGGATGGAACGTCAGCGCACGCTCGAACGCCGCGCGCGCCTCTTGGGTGCGCCCGAGCGCCGCGAGCGCGCGGCCACGCCAGACGTGCCACTCCTCCAGGTTCTCGCCTTTCATCGTGTCGATCGTCGCATCGGCATGGGCAACGAGCGCCTCGTACGCGCCGCGATCGAACAGCGCACGGGCATAGCCGAACTGGTACCAGAACGCGCGGAACGGCAGCCCGATCGCGCGCGCCTGGTCGAACGCGGCGACCGCGCCCTCGGCCATGCCCTGCCGGGCACGCCACTCCCCGAGCGCGAAGTGCGCCCACGCGTCGGCGGCGTTGGCCGCGGCGTACGACGCGACGTCCGCCCCGACGCGCGCCCACATGACGCCATCCGCGCCGTCGCCTGCCAGCGCGGCTTCGACGGCGGCGGCCTGCTCGGGGCGGAAGACGGCGACGTACGCGCCGAGGAATGGACGGCCCATCGCATCGACGGCGTCGTAGCCGTAACGCCGATTCGCGCCGTAGTAGGAGTCGACCGCGATGAACTCGGCGGTCCCGTCGTCGTAACCGACGAGGACGCGGTAGTGCCCCATCTCGCCGCGCCCCTCGACGCTGACCCAGTGCTCGACGATCACCGGCACGCCGGCCCGCAACAACGCCCGCAGTCGACCCCGCTCCGCGCCGTAGCGAACGTGCGCCCGCAGCCCATGCTGCGCCACGTATGCCGCCAGCTCGTCGGGTGTGACGTTCGTGTCCTCGCGGTCCGGCTTGATGCTGGCCGCTGCCGTGAGCTGGTCGACGGCCACGCCGAGCGGCCCCATCGCCATGACGACCGCCGACGGGCCGCAGTTGTTCCATTTCTGCCACGTGTGCGTCACGCCCGGCAGCAGCACGCTCGACGCATCGGGCGCGGATGACGCCGGCACCGCCGGCGACGCTGCTGCCGGCGCGGCGGCTTCGGGTGCGACCGGCGCCGCAGGCGGCGGCGAAACCGGTGCCGTGGCCGCGGGTGCGGCCGGTGCCGGGGTCGATGGCGATGTCGATGCCAGCGCGGTGGCCGCGTACACGGCGTCCGCGGTCGACAACACCGACGGGTCCGGCGGGGCCGGCGGGGCCGGCGTCGACTCGGCGGTGGCGGCGGACGATCGAGCGGGCGTTGCCCCGTCCAGGACCGCTGTGCGCTCGACCGCTCCGTCGCGCGGCCCGCATGCCGCGAGCGACAGCGCGAGGACAGCCACCGCGACCGGCATGGCGGCGCTGCTCCGCCGCCGTGCGCTCGCGCTGCCGCCGAACGTTTGACCCACCCCCTCGCCGCTGTCGATAATGCGCCTCCGCCGGCACGTGACCACGGCCGTCGGGGGCCGGTGCGCCGGTCGGCTACGATAGCACAGGCGGCCGCGGCCGATGTCGCCGTCGCCGATCCGCCCGGCCCCATCGATCGAGACCAACGGGGAGACGAAGATGCCCGATCCGTTCATCCTCACCGAGCGCGACGGCCCGGTCGGGATCGTACAGTTCAACCGGCCGGACAAGCTGAACGCGCTCAGCCCGGCGCTGATCGCCCAGATGGCGGACGCGCTCGAGGCGTTCGACGCGGATCCGGAGATCGGGGCGATCGTCCTCACCGGCAACGCGCGCGCGTTCGCCGCCGGCGCCGATATCGGCGACATGGCCGAGGCAGGCGTGGTCGACCAGATCCGGCGCGACATGTTCGCCACGTGGGACCGCGTCCGCAAGGTGAAGAAGCCGATCATCGCCGCCGTGAGCGGCTTCGCCCTCGGCGGCGGCTGCGAGACGGCGATGATGTGCGACATGATCGTCGCCAGCGAAACGGCGCAGTTCGGCCAGCCCGAGATCAACATCGGCGTCATGCCCGGCGCCGGCGGATCGCAGCGGCTGGCGCAGGCCATCGGCAAGGCACGGACGATGGAGCTCGTGCTGACCGGCCGCTTCTTCAGCGCGGCCGAGGCGCACGCCTGGGGACTCGTGAACCGCGTCGTGCCGGTCGAAGCCTACCTGGACGAGGCGATCCGACTGGCCCGCGATGTCGCGTCCAAGCCGCCCATCGCCGTCCAGCTGGCCAAGCAGGCCGTGAACAGCGTCTTCGACGACTACCTGGACCGCGGCCTCCTCACCGAGCGGCGGCTGTTCTACCTGCTGTTCGGGACGGACGACCAGACCGAGGGCATGCGCGCCTTCCTCGACAAGCGCGTGCCGGTCTGGAAGGGACGATAGGAGGGCCGGCCGATGTCTCGACGCACCTGGATCCTTGCCGCGGTCGTGTCGGCCGCACTCGTCGCCGGGGCCGTCTGGTGGACCCGCTCGGCGCGTGCGCCCGGCGAGGGCGAAGGCGGGCCGACCCCATCTGCAGCCGGCGCGGCCGCCACCGTCGACCCGGCCGCGGGGACCTCTTCCACGGGGACACTGCCGAGCGCCCTGTCGCCGTTGAGCGGAACGGTCGGCAGCCCGTCGACCACCGCCGTTTCGACGACGACGACGGCCGCCCAGCCCGAGTCCGCCGTCCGCGAGATCGCGCTCGAAGGACCGCCCGCCGTCCGCGAGGCGGAGATCTCGGGCATGGCGTGGTTCTCGGACACCCTCGTCTTCCTGCCGCAGTACCCGGGCCGCTTCGGCTACGACGGCAAGGTCGTCACGACGACGAACACCGGCGACGGCACGCTGTTCGGTGTACGCCGTGCGGACGTCGAGGCCGCGTTGAACCGCGATACGCCGTCCGTGACGCCGTTTGCGATTCCGCTGGCCGGCGCCGGGTTCGGCGACGGCGAGTCGCGGGCGCTCGACGGGTTCGAGGGCTTCGAGGCCATCGCGTTCCACGAACGGACCGCCTACGTGTCCATCGAGGTCCAGAACGGCGACGACATGGCCGCCTTCGTGGTCCGCGGGACCGTCGACGTCGATGCGGACGGCGTGCCGATCGGGATCACGATCGACGCCGGTGCGCCGGCGAGCGTGCCGCTGCCCGTCGAGATCGACAACATGTCGATCGAGTCGCTCGTCGCCGACGCCGATGGTGTGACGGCGATCTTCGAGGCGAACGGGTCGGCCGTCAACCCGTCACCGAGCGGCTATCGCTTCACCCCCGATCTGCAGCCGGCAGGCGACTTCGCCTTCCCGACGATCGAATACCGGGTCACGGATGCCTCCGAGGCGGCGGCCGACGGGTCGTTCTGGATGACGAACTACATGTTCCCCGGCGATGCCGAAGCGCTCCGGCCGTCGGCCGATGGGATCGCGGAACGATGGGGCGAGGGCGCGACGCACGCGTCGTTCGAGCAGGTCGAGCGGATCGTTCGCATCGAGCGCCTCCCCGACAGCGCCCGGTTCGGTTCCGGCTACAAGCTGGCTGACGAGCCGCCCGTCCAGCTTGCCCTGCTCGATGCCGAGACGTCGCGCAACTGGGAGGGCCTCGTGACGCTGGGCGAAGCGGGCTTCCTCGTCGTCACGGACAAGTTCCCGCGCACGATCTTCGCGTTCGTTGCCGCGCCGGACCAGGCGGAGACGCCCTGACGGCGACGTGCTTCGCCCGGCATGGGCGCCGTCCGGCGAAGACGTCCGCGGCCGCGGCGACGTGCTAGAATCGCCGCGCCGCTGGCGCCCGAACGGTGCGCGCCTGTCAGGAGCGTTCGATGGCCGATGCCCCAGGGTCCGTGACCGGGAGCGATACCGTCCAATACGCCTTCGCCGACGGCGTTGCGACGCTGACGTTCAACCGCCCGGACAAGATGAACGCGTTCACGGACGCGATGCTGCACGCTCTGCTCAAGGGGCTGCGCGCGTGCGAGCGCGACGCTGCCGTGCGCGCGATCGTCCTGACGGGCGCCGGTCGGGCGTTCTCGGCGGGCCAGGACCTGAGCGACGTGCAGGACCGCGGGCACGGACTGAGCTTCAAGGACCACCTCGAAGCGACGTACAACAAGATCATCCGCGCGCTGCGCAGCGTCGAGAAGCCGGTCATCGCGGGCGTGAACGGCGTCGCCGCCGGAGCAGGCGCCAGCATCGCCTTCGCCTGCGACATCCGACTCGCCGCCGAATCCGCCAAGTTCGCCACCGCGTTCGGCCTCGTCGGCCTCGTGCCCGACAGCGGCGCCACGTGGTTCCTGCCGCGCTTCCTGGGCTACGCCCGGGCGTACGAACTCTACGCCACCGGCGGTCGCTTGACGGCCGCGGAAGCGCACGCCGCCGGCATCGTCAACCACGTCGTGCCCGACGCCGACCTGGCGGACCGCACGGCGGCGCTCGCCGGCCAGCTGGCGAACGGTCCGACGAAGGCGTTCGGCCTGACGAAGCGGGCGATGAACCGCGCCGCCGCAGGCTCGTTGGACGATGCGTTGGACTACGAGGCCCACCTCCAGCAGATCGCCGGCCTCACCGCCGACCATGGCGAGGGCGTGCGCGCGTTTCTCGAGAAGCGCCCGCCCCGCTTCACCGGCACGTGAGCGCGGCCGTGGCCGACGATGTGCGCACGCCTGGGTCCGCACCGGTCCGAACCGACGCGGGCACCCGTGACGCGGCGCCCGGCAATGCCCGAGACAACGATCTCGGCCCGACGCGCCCGATCGGCGTGATCGGCGCCGGGACGATGGGCGCCGGCATTGCCCAGGTGGCGGCCGTCGCGGGTCACCCGGTCGTGCTGTTCGATGTCGCCCCGTCGCAGGTCGAGCTGGCCTTGGGTCAGATCGCCGGATTCCTCCGGCGCGACGCGGCCAAGGGACGGATGGCGAACGACGAGGCCGAGCGAGCCGTCGCACGCATCACCGGCGCTTCGACGCTGGACGCATGTGCACCGTGCGCGCTGGTCGTCGAGGCGGCGCCCGAGCGGCTGGCGCTCAAGCAGCAGCTCTTCGCCGATCTGGAGGGCGTCGTCGCGGAGTGGGCCGTTCTGGCGACGAACACGTCGACCTTGTCCGTGGCGGCGATCGGCGGCGCGTTGGTACGGCCGGAGCGCCTGATCGGCCTGCACTTCTTCAACCCGGCGCCGCTCATGCCGCTCGTCGAGGTGATCCGCGGGCCGGCAACGGACGAGGGCGTGGTGGCCGCCGTCGCCGCGCTGGCCGCGCGGTGGGGCAAGACGCCGGTGCTCGCCAAGGACACGCCCGGTTTCATCGTGAACCGCGTCGCCCGGCCCTTCTACGGGGAGGCGCTGCGCCTGCTCGGCGAGGGCACGGCGGACGCGGCGACGATCGACGCGCTCGTGCGCGACGGCGGGTTTCCGATGGGTCCGTTCGAGCTGATGGATCTCATAGGCATCGACGTGAACTATGCCGCGGCCAGCTCTGTGTTCGAGGGTTTCTTCGGCGACCCGCGATTCCGGCCGCACCCCATCCAGCGGGCGATGGTCGAGAGCGGGCGCCTCGGTCGGAAGTCGGGCCGCGGCTACTTCGCCTACCCGGCGTGAGGCACCAAGTCCCATGCGCCTGACGATCCTTGGCGAGGCAGAGACGGACTGGGCCGAGGCGCTGGCCGAGCGCTTCCGCGCCGCCGGCCACACCGTGGTGGCAGGCGACGTCGGCGCCGACCACCGTCCGAGCGACGCCCAGCTGGCCGAGGCGCTGGCCGCGAGCGATGCCTGCATCGATGTCTGCGTCGTCGACCGCGCGCGCAAGGCCGCGGCGCTGGCGCTGGCAGACCGCCACCTGCCTCCGCCTCGCCCGTTGTGGTCGTGTTGCCTCGCCACATCGGCCACCTACGTTGCCGCCAGCGTCGAGCATCCTGCCCGCGTGTTCGGCTTCAGCCTGCTGCCGCCGTGGGCGGGCCGGACGACCGTGGAGTGCGCGCGCGCCCTTCAGGCGGTTGACACCGATGCCGACGCGGCCGCCGCCGTCTGGTCGGCGCTCGGTCTCGAACCCGTCTGGGTGGCGGACGGAACCGCGCTCGTCCTCGGCCGGATCGTGTGCTGCCTGGCGAACGAGGCGGCGTTCGCCTGGATGGAACGCGCCGCCGGCGCCGCGGACATCGACACCGCGATGCGGCTCGGAACGCGCTATCCCCGCGGGCCGATCGAGTGGGCCAACATCGTCGGGCCGCGGGTTGTCGTGGCCGTGCTCGATGCGCTGGCCGCCGAGCACGGCGAGGACCGCTACCGCGTCGCCCCGCTCCTGCGCCGCCACGCAGCCGCCGGACTGCCGCTTCCGCTCGGCTGACGGTCCGACGACCGTCGGCCCGACCCCACGACCCTGCAGCAGTCGAACCCGGAAGGAACGCGCCGATGAACCCAACGCTCGACTCGACCACCCTCGTCACGGCGATGCTGTGGCTCCTCGCGCTCGCGCTGCCGCTGGCGATGCTGCTGTGGATGGCCGCGCAGTTCGTCGCGCTCCGCTCGCTCGGGCGACGCGTGCGGGCGCTCGAGGGCGCCGCGCGGACGGCCACTGTGGGGGCGGGGGCATCGGCCGGCGAAGCGCTGTCGGAACGACCGGCGGCGTCGCGGCCAGAGAGCGGTCAGAGTGGCGAACAGGACGGCCGGCCGGACGACCGGCCGGAGACGACCGACAGCGCCGCAGCCGCGCCGACCGACGATGACCGCGCCGCGAGCGATAGCGCCGAGGGACACGCATGAAGGAAGCCGTCGTCGTCGACGCCGTCAGGACGCCCGTCGGCAAGCTCGGCGGCGTGCTCGCCGAGGTCAGACCGGACGACCTCGGCGCGGTCGCCATCCGTGCGCTCGTCGAGCGCACGGGCGTCGACCCGGCCGAGATCGAGGACGTCTACTTCGGGTGCGCGAACCAGGCCGGGGAGGACAACCGCAACGTCGCGCGGATGTGCGCCCTGCTGGCCGGCCTGCCTCACAGCGTGGCCGGAACGACGATCAACCGGCTGTGCGCCTCCGGACTGGACGCGATCCAGCAGGCGGCACGGGCGGTGATGGCCGGCGAGGGCGCGTTCATCGTCGCCGGCGGTGTCGAGAGCATGTCGCGCGCGCCGCTCTCGCTCGGCCGCACGCCGCGCGGCAACGTCACCGCGTGGGACACGTCGCTCGGCTGGCGTTACCCGAACCCGGCGATGGAGGCGCTGTTTCCGCTCGAGAGCATGGGCGAGACGGCCGAAAACGTGCAGTCGCTGACCGGGATCTCGCGGGAGCGCCAGGATGCGTTTGCGCTGCAGAGTCACCGTCGGGCGGTGGCCGCACACGACGCCGGATGGTTCGCCGCCGAGCTCGTCGCCGTCGACGTGCCCGGCCGCAAGGGCGCCGTGACGCGCATCGACCGGGACGAAGGGCCGCGGGCCGATGGTTCGATCGAGGCCCTTGCCTCCCTGCGCCCGGTCTTCCGCAGCGGCGGCACGGTGACGGCCGGCAATGCCAGCAGTCTGAACGACGGTGCGGCCGCCGTGCTCGTCGCCGATCGGGCGCACGCCGAAGCGGCCGGCATGCGGCCGCTGGCGCGCATCGTCGCCTCGGCGGTGGCGGGCGTGGATCCGCGCACGATGGGCCTCGGTCCGGTGCCGGCGACGCGGAAGGCCCTTGCGCGCGCCGGCCTGACGGTGGCCGACCTCGACGTGATCGAGCTGAACGAGGCCTTCGCCGTGCAGGCGCTGGCCGTCATCGATGCCCTGGGCCTGGACGAGGCGCGCGTGAACCCGAGCGGCGGTGCGATCGCGATCGGTCACCCGCTCGGCTGCTCCGGCGCCCGCCTGACGGCCACGCTGTTGCACGAACTGCGCCGCACGGGCGGCCGCTACGGCCTTGTGACGCTGTGTGTCGGCGTCGGGCAGGGCGCGGCAACCGTGTTCGAGAACCTGGACCGCTGAGCCGGCACCCGCCGCGGCCCGCCGCCCCACGGGATGACCGCCACGCGCCCGTTGCCCCGCCCCGCCCATCCGCCCCGCCCATCCGCCCCGCCCGCAGGAGCCCCGCCATGTCCGCTTCCGACCGCAGCCGATTCCAGATGATCATCGGCAACACGCCGGTGGATGCCGCGTCCGGCGCGTGGACGACGACGATGAACCCGGCGACCGGCCGACCGCTGGCCGAAGTGCCCGACGGCGGACCGGAAGACGTCGACCGTGCCGTCGCCGCGGCACGGTCGGCCTTTGACGGCGGGAAGTGGGCCCGGATGGGCGGCGCGCGCCGGACCCGGCTCATGTTCAAGCTGGCCGACCTCCTGTGGTCGGCCATCGACGACCTGGCGACGCTCGAAGCCAAGGACAACGGCAAGGCGATTCAAAGCGTCAAGGCCGAGATCGCGCAGGGCATCGGCGAGCTCGAGTTCTTCGCCGGCGCGGCGACGAAGATCCAGGGCCGGACGAACGAGGCGCCGTTCGGATTCCTGAACTACACCTTGCGCGAGCCGCTCGGCGTCTGTGCCCTGATCGTACCGTGGAACTACCCGCTTATGCTCACGCTGCGCAAGCTCGCGCCGGCCCTCGCCGCCGGCAATGCGTGCGTGATCAAGCCGGCGTCGTACACGCCGCTCTCGGCGCTCGTCCTCGGCGAGCTGGCGGTCGAGGCCGGCTTCCCCGAGGGTGCGGTGAACGTCGTCACCGGCGGCGGAACGACCGTCGGCGCAAGCCTGGCGCGCCATCGGGGCGTGGACAAGGTGAGCTTCACGGGCTCGACCGAGGTCGGCCGCTCGATCCTCGATGCCGCCAAGGGCGACTTCCGCCGCGTCTCGCTCGAGCTCGGCGGCAAAAGCCCCGCCATCGTGTTCGGTGACGCGGACCTCGGCGCTGCGGTGCCGGCGACGGTCTGGTCGATCTTCTACTCAGCCGGCCAGTCGTGCGAGGCACGCAGCCGGATCTTCGTCCAACGCTCGGTGTACGATGCGTTCGTCGAGGCGTTCGCCGCGGCAACGAAGCGGCTCGTCGTCGGCGATCCGCTGGACAAGGCGACCCAGGTCGGGGCGCTGATCACGCCCGAGCACCGCGCCGGGGTCGAGGGGTACATCGCCGCCGGCCAGGCCGAAGGGGCGCGCTTGCTGACCGGCGGCGGCCGGCCGACGGACCCGGCGCTCGCGGACGGCAGCTTCCTGTTGCCGACGACGCTGGCCGACTGCACGAACGGGATGCGCGTCGCCCAGGAGGAGATCTTCGGACCCGTCGCCTGCATCCTGCCGTTCGACGACGACGCGTCGGCCGTCGCCGCGGCGAACGACAGCATCTACGGCCTCGCCGCATCCGTCTGGACGCGCGACATCGGCCGGGCGCACCGCACGGCCGCGGCCATCAAGAGCGGCATCGTCACCGTCAACCAGCCGTTCACCGTGTTCCCAGGCACGCCGTTCGGCGGTTACAAGCAGTCCGGCTGGGGACGCGAGGTCAGCCTGGAGGCACTGGACGACTTCACCGAGCTGAAGAGCGTCGTCGTCTACACCGGCACCCGTCCGGTCGATCCGTTCGGCCTAGGCTAGCGCCACGGCGCCGACGAGCGCCGCCAGGACGAGGACGACCGCCGGATGGACGTCGAACAGGAGGAGCACGAAGCTGGCGGCCAGGATTGCGCCGAACCACGCCAGGCCCGCCGGCGCCATCGTGCGCGTGACGCCGCGGCCGACGTCCCAGGCAGTCCAGGCCAACAGCGCGACGACGGCCGGCCGGGCGGCAATGAGCGCACCCTTGGCGCGCGGCCGGTCCTGGTAAGCCGCGACCGTGGCGGCGACCGCCAGCATGACGAGCGCGGTCGGCAGCACCATCCCGACGAGGCCGGCCGCCGCACCCAGCGACCCGGCCTGCCGCCAGCCGATGACGGCCGCCAGCTTCGTCGTGATCGGGCCCGGCAGGGCGTTGCCCATCGCCAGGAGGTCGACGAACTCGGCGTCCGTCAGCCAGCCGCGCCCGACGACGACCTCCTGCTGCATGAGTGGGATCATCGACGGGCCGCCGCCGAAGCCGAAAGCGCCGCAGCGCGTGAACGTGACGAACACCGCCCAGACGCGTATCAGGTGGTCCATGGCCGCCCTCCAGGGGAGACGGCGATTATACTGTCGACGGAGGCTCTGCCGTGGCAACGACCGAACAGCAGCACCTGCCTGGTCCGACGTCGGGCAACGAGGTACAGCGGACGCTCAGCCTGTCGCTCATGGGCGGCTCGGTTGCGTTCCTGGCCCTGCTGCTGGCCGTCGTTTGGGTCTTCGCCGTGCCGCACGGCCCGTACACGGTGCGCCGCATCCAGCCCGTGCTCGATGCGGTCGTCCGGCGGGCGGCGGTGGGCGACGCGCTCGGCGTGCACGGCCTCTATTCCAACGCCGGCCTGCGTCAGACGCCGCTCGAGACAGTCGTCGCTCTCGTCCTCGGCAACGACGCGTTCGCGGGCGCCGTCGGTGTCCGCATCGCCCGCATCGTGCCGATCGACGGGCTCGACGCGCTCGCGCCGCGGGCGGCGATCGTGAACGCCTTCATCCGCTACGGGGACGGGCGGGCGACCTTCCCGCTGTCCGCAACGCTCGACCTCGAGGACCGCGAGTGGCGGATCCGCGCGCTCGTCGTCGGCGCGGACGGAGCGGACGGAGCGGGCGGCGAGGTGCCGAGCGAGGACGGCGGGGCGCCGTCGTTGGGCGACGGCCTCGATTTTCTACCCGACCTCGAGAGCGGGACGACGCCGTGAGCGGCCACACGAACGGCGTCGAGCCTGAGGGGCGCTGGCGGAAGTTCGCGTCGCTCTACCTGCTGGGCATCGGCGGACCGATCGACGACGAGGGCATCGGCCACGTCGAGCGGTTCGCCTGGCGCTTCCTCGTGCGCACCGGGGCACAAACGACGGACGCGGTGCTGGCGTTCAGCACGATGCCCAGGCTGATGGCGTTCACGCGTGCCGTGAACGGCGCGACGCCGCACGCGGTGTCGACGGAAGCGCTCAAGGTCGACACCCATCGGATCGCGCGCGAGCCGGCGATCGAAATCGAAGTCGATCTCGCCCCGTCCGATTTCGCCGCCTGGCTTGGCGGCGCGACGCTGGTCGAACGCATCGTGCCGGAACTCGAACGATGAGCGGCGACCGGGTCGTGCTCGGTTGGGAGGACGTCGTCGCTTTGACGCGCGCGCTGGCCGTTCAGCTGGGAGACGTCCCGTTCGACTCCGTGCTCGCCGTTTCGCGCGGCGGACTCGTCCCGGCGGCGGTGCTGTGCAGCGTCCTCGACCATCGCAACGTGCTGTCCGCCGCGCTGGCCAGCTATCACGGCGAGACGAAGACGGACACGATGACGGTCTACCACTTCCCGCACGACGACGTGGTGCGGGGTCGGCGGGTGCTCATCATCGACGACATCTGGGACTCGGGGCGCACGGCGGTGGCCGTTCGCGACCGCGTGCGCGCGGTCGGCGGCGAGCCGATCGTGGCCGTGCTGCACTACAAGCCTCGCCGTTCCGCGTTCCCGGGCGAGGCGCCCGATCACTGGGTCGTCGAGACGGACGATTGGATCGTCTACCCGTGGGAGGGACTGCGGCCGTAGCGTTCGCCGTGGCCACCCCGATCTTGTCCAGTGGTGGTGTACCAGTACGCTGTCACCGGACACGCTTCGGGTATCCGACAGAGGTAGGCATCCGCAGACGCTGCAGTGACAGCGTACTAGTCGACGTCCTCCTGCGGCTCGTCCGGTTCGCCACCATAGGCCATCCGGGCGATATGGCCCACCGCATCGTGCGAAGTGGCGCCTTCGATGTGGCGCACGCCGCGCGCCGCGCCGGCCTGCCCTCGGTCGGGCAGCTTGCGCACCAGGAACTCGACGAGATCGCCTTCGGCCAGCGCGCCGAACAGTGACTCGTCCTCCATGTCCGCGACGTGGCAGAAGTAGTCACGGCCGTCGGCAGCGTGGATGAACGCGTACATCCGGTCGTCGAACTTGCGCTTGATGTAGCCCGTCATCGACTGCCCGACCCGGGGTGCGACGCCGTGGGGGGCATCGTCCTCACCCTGGAGTTGGCCCTCGGACGCCCCGCTCCAGGCGTGCTCGCGCTGGCGCGAGAACTCGCTGCGGCACGTGTCGCAGTAGAACTTCTGCCCTTTGCGCGGGTAGTACGTCGTCGTGACCATCCGATCGCCTTCGTGCGTCGGCGACTCGCAGCGGCGCAGGTGCGGTTCGTACGTGAGCTCGATCTCGTCGACGAGGTCGTTCAGCCAGATGACGTCGTAGTCCTTCACCCGCGCCTCGTCGAGCGGGTCGCTGAACTCGGCGGCGCAGCTGCCCTGTACGCTGGCGATCGCCACGCGCTTGCCCAGCAGCCGCAGGTACTGGAACACGGGCCGATAGTCCCCGTCGCCGACGACGGCGATCGCCACGTCGTACACCGTGCCGAGCGCGGCGTAGTAGAGCATCGTCGTCGCGAGCGCGATGTCGACGCACTTCTCGCGCGGCTCGAACGTGTCGTCGGGGTCGCGGTCGGAGCGGCGCACGCGGCGGCCCATGTAGTTCACTCGAAAGAGCTGGACGTCGTAGCGGTACTCTTCACGCAGGAAGTCGTAGAAGTCCAGCTGCCGCTCGACGGCCTCGTCGTCCAGGGCGTCGTGGTGGGCCGGATAGCTCGACACGAGGTGCGTGCGCACGATGTCCACCGGCACCCCGCCGGCCCTGTCGCCGATGAGCCCGGCGAGCACGGTCGGCAACTTGCCGAAGTGGATGCGGTACTCCGGCTTGCCGGCCGACTCCGCCAGCTTGAACGTGTTGCGGTACAACCAGGTACCGTCGATGAACACCATCACTTTGGGCATCTTGAACTTGGCTCCTCGAGAATTTGGTTGCAGCGGACCTGAATGCGTGACGTGAGATCGATCTTTGTATGCCGCATCGATGTAGACAATCGCGCTCAGCGCGCGCCACTTCCTCGTCGGGCGCTCAAGAGCGCGCCAAGGCCCCCGATCAACAGCGCCGCAGCGAGTGCGACCCGGAGCCGTCCGTCCGGGCGCCCGTCGCCCGCGCCCGCGTCCGCATCGGAAGCGCCCGCCCCTCCGGCCGCCCCGGCGGACCCGTACGGCGCGCCGCCTGTACCGGTGCCGACCGGCGGCGCCTGGACGACCGCCGGCGGCGCGTCCGTGCCAGACGGGTCATGTGACGACGTCCCGGCCGGCGGCCCACTGCCCGCCGCCCCGTCCGACGATCCGATGGCGGTCGGCGTCGCCAGACCGCTCGTCAGGACGCGCGCAGCCACGGTCCGCCGTGTGGCCAGCGAGCGTCCGGCCAGGTCGGTTGCCGAGATGACATCGATCGTGATCGGGATCCCGCCGTCGGTGGAAAGGGACGAGACGTACGCCTCGACGCCGCCCGCCAGCGCCGCACGCGCCGCACCGATCGCCTCGACGATCGCATCGGCCCCGGCCGGCTCGGGGCGGCTGGCGCGGTCGAGCAGCCCGAGCCATGCGGTCTCGACGAGTGAAGCGCGATCCACTGCCTCCAGCCGCGCGTAGAGGCTGCCCATCACCCCTTGCCCATCGGCGAAGCCGGCGTACGCGCCGAACAGACGGGCCGAGGCCATGGCGACCTCGCCGGAGAGCGTCATTTGCTCCGCCTCGTCCAGCGCATCGTACAGCGCGGCGAGCGGTTCGGCCGGAACGTAGTCCGCCGGATCGGGCGTAACGCCGAGGACCGTCATGACGAGCTCGGCCACGCGCGCGTCCACCTCGGGACCGACCGGCGCAGGCGGAAGCTCGAGGATGTAGTGGCCGGCCGCGACATCGTTGGCCGTCGCGCTCGCGGCGCCGCCGAGGTTCCAGCGCACATCGTCCATCCGCAGCGCGCGTGGGCTCCAGCGGATGTCGAGCACGAAGCCACCGAGCCCCCCGACGTCCGCGACGCCGCGCGTCATGATCGGCACCGCCACACTCTGGCCCACTTGGCCGACGACGGGCAGGCCCTCGAATGACAGGATGGCCGGCACTTCGCGCGGCGGCACCCCGCCCGTCGACACGGATGTCTCGAGATCGTTCATCGCGCGATCGAACAACGCCAGCGCGCCGGCTGCAGCGTCGGGAGACTGGTCGAGCGCCGCCATCCGCATCCGGTAGGCCATCACGCGCACCTGCTGGAGCGCGACGGCTCCTGCCGGCACCGCCGCTGCGACGGCCGCCTCGCGCGCCGCGACGTCGTCCATCAACGCGATCGCCGCGTTGCGCATGTCGCGCCAGACGTCCTCGCCGCCCCGTTGCCGGCCGGCCAGCCGCTCGAAGTCCGCCGCGAGCTTTCGCCAGCCCGTCAGCGTCGTGCCCAGCGCCGGCGCGCTGCCGGCCAAGCCGGGCGCCAGCGCGTCCAATGCCGCCGCCACGCGCTCGGCCTCGGCCCGGATGCGGGCGGCATCCTGGCCGTCCAGCGCCTGTCCGACCTGGAACAGCGCGGCGTCCACCGTCGCCAGCGGCCCGCGCGCGACATCGCCGGCCTGCACCAGCGACGGGCGGTGAAGGTCAAGGGCCGCCAGCACGACGTTGTTGTACGTGTCGTCGGCCTGCTGCCAACCGGCGTCGTCGGCGGCCGCGGACGCGACGTCGGCCAAGGCGCGGAACGCGGCGGCGATGCTGCGCGCGCCCTCGGCCTGCGGCGACGCCGGCACGGTCGGATCCTGGGCCCGTGCCGGCTCGGCGAGCCGCAGCCCGATTCCGCACGCGGCGGCGAGGGCAACGATTCGCCAAGCCCATCGTGCTCTGGGACGCGGTGCAACAGATTGGACGGCCACGCGTGCTCCTGCCGGCGGTCGAGCGGTCGGGTGCGGCAATTGACGAGGATTGCAGTGGATTGAAGTGGACTGCACTGGTTTGAAGCGGACAACGCAGGCAATCGCCCGCGCGCCAATCGTAGCCAATGATAACAGACGCCCGGGCTCCCGAAGTGGACAAACGCCGCTGCCGTCGACACAATCGTTTGCCGGCCGCGCGTGAGGCGGCGCTGGATCGTGCGACGCATGCGAGGGGGTCGACCCATGGCTGACTACGGTTTTGAGCCTTATTCCGCCGAGCCCGAGCCGGATCCGCCGACCGCGTCGCGCCTGCCGGGCGGCATCAGCCCCCAGACCGCGGCGGCCGTGCTCCTGATCGCGATCGTGCTGGCCACGCTCTACCTCTTCTTCGGCCCGCTGCCCGACGACGGTGCCGCCGTGCCGGCGACGCCGACGGCACGCGTGTCGGCCGCCACCAGCGCCCGCCCATCGGCCGCCGCCACCGGCAACGCGGCCGGCGGGCTCTCGGTTGCGACGCCGAGCCCGGCCACAATGGCCGGCGTCGCGACGGTCCCCCTCGGGTCGCCTGTCGGTGTGCCGACGAGTGCGACGCCGTCCATGCTCGGTGCCAGCGCCGCAACCCCGTTGCCGGGCGTCGGGTCCGCAGGCGGCACGGTTGCCATCGGCGCGTTCGTCACGGTCAACGGCGTCGGCACGGACGGCCTGCGCTACCGGATGGGCGCGGGCGCCGACAACCTGACGATCCGGATCGTGTCCGAGGGCGAGACGTTCAAGATCCTCGGAGGACCCGAGACTGCCGACGGCACCGTCTTCTGGCGCGTGCAGGACGCGCTCGGCAACGTCGGTTGGGCGGCCGAGCCGTTCCTTGCGCCGTCGGCGGCGCCCAGCGGCTGGAACCCGCCCGTGGCATCGCCGACGTTCGAAGCGGACGCCGCGCCGGCGCCGTAGATCGCGGTCCGCCGCCTTGGCGGCCGGCCGTTACGTTTCGCCGCCCGGCCCGATCGGTGCCCAGCCGAGAAACCTTCGAATCGCCGGAGCGATCTCCGTGACGGATGCGGGCGGCGCAGCGCCGGACGCGGGTCCGCGCCACGCGCCGAGAGCGGGGGCGAGCGTGTGCTGCGTCGTCGTCGCGTCCTCGAGGTTGCCGTGATCGCTCATGAGCACGAGGACGCTGTCGGCGGGCCAGGCGGACAGGATTCCGCCGACGAACGCGTCGAGTCCGAGCAGCACGTCGACCGCATCGTCGATGTCTCCGCGGTGTCCCACGGCATCCGTGGCAAAGTGCTCGTACACGCACAGGGCATGGGACCGCGCATCGGCAGCCAGCAGCCGGCCGGCCGCGAACGGATCGGCGACGCTGGGCCGTCGGCCGGTGCTCCCGCGCGGCGGGCTGAAGTACGGCGGCACCGCGCGTCCGGCGGCCGCCTCGGCCGGCCCGCGCAACGGCACGCCCGCCTGCACCGCTGCCCGCGCGATCGCCGAAAGCCGCCCGGCGCCGCCCGCGACCCGTTCGATCAGGCGCTCCGGGTACGCCGTTGCCAGCGCGGACGGCGCGCCGTACCGGCGGGCATCCTGCCAGAGGCTGTGCACCGCCATCACCGCCTGCACGTCCGAACCGGCGAAAGGGCCGCTGTGCCCACCGACGGCCGCCGCGACGTTGCGTCCCGTGATCAGCGCCGCCTGCCCCGTGCCGCTCTGCGGCAATCCGGCCACCCCCATCGTGGCGTCGAGCGCCAGCGCGGGCAGTGTCGGACGGCGGGTGCCCGTGACCGGCGTGACCGGCCGACAACCGAGGAGGTCGCACAGGTGCGGCAGCTCGGCGCGCGCGAACGGGTTCGTGTCCGCCCGATCGACCCCCCAGCCGATCCCGTCAACGAACAGCACGAGGACGGAGCCCGGAGCGGCCGGGCGGCCGTCGGCACCCTCGCTTCGGTCCGCAGCGTCGACGATGGCCCGCCGCCCGGTCAGGCGCCGGCGTCGTCGAGATCGATCAGCCGGGCGTAGCGCGTGTTGTGGAACACGAGCGGCGTGGCGTTCTCGTCGCCCGCATGGCATGCCGCAACCCGGCCGACGAAGATCGTGTGGTCGCCGGCGTCGTACGCCCGGTCGACGACGCAGTCGAACCACGCGACCGCATCGTCGAAGCATGGGCAGCCCGTCACGGCGGTGCCGTACGGCACGTCCGCAAAGCGGTCGACCGCGTCGCCGACGCGGCCCGCGAAGACGTCGGATCGCATCGACTGGTCGGCGGCGAGGACGTTCACGCAGAATGCACCCGTCGCGGCCACGCGCGCGTGGGAGCGCCAGCGCCGGTCGATGACGACGAGCACCATCGGCGGCGCGACGGAGACGGACGTAAACGCGCTGGCCGTCATGCCGTGCGGCACGCCGTCGCTGACCATCGTGATGACGGTCACGCCGCTCGGCCATCGGCGCATCGCGGCGCGATACGCGTCGGCGTCGGCCGTCGCGTCGGGCGGCGTGGGCTGGGTCGGGGTCATGGCGGGCGATTCTAGTGGTCGGCCCGGCGCGGGTCAACGCGCGGTCCGACCGTCGGCGCGCGCATCGCGCCGCGGCCGAGCCACGGCAGGAGGCCCATCGCCGGGCGTTCCGCACGCGTGCACGGCATCGAACGCGGCGGAAGGGACTGCACGTCGAACGACAGCGGCAGGTGGACGACGCGGTCGACGGGGATCGTCGGATCGAGGCCCGGCCATGTGACCCGGATCGGCACATCGTCGCCCGGCACGATCGGGCGCTGCGGCGTGACGACGTTCAGCGTGAACGTGAGGACGCCGCCGGCCGCCGCCGCCGCGCTCGAGACGAGTGCGAACTCGGTGACGGGACGCTGCCCACAGTGCACGAGCCGCCCCGCGAACGTGACGCGGCCGCCTTGATCGTCACGCGCCAAATCGATGACGCCCAGTGGGACAGGCCACAGGCCGTCGGCATAGCGCTTGGCCACGACCCAGAATTCGAGCTTCGTCCACGGCTCGTCCGGCAGTCGCAGGAACCACGGATAGCGCATGTCGGGCGCATGCCCCTGCCCGACGAGCGTGCCCGGCTGATAGACAATCGGCATCGTCGCCGCGTGCGTTTCGCGCAGGCCGCGCGCATCCCAGAAGCCGGCGATGATGTTCGTGTTCGACGCGCTGGCGTATGCGTCCCCGACGTTGCGCAGCCAGCCGAACAGTGCCGGCGCGCCGCCGACGGTCCGCGTGACGACGTCCTCCACCTGGAGCGCGCGGTACCGACGGCCGTCGGCCGACCGCACGCCGAGCGTGACGTCCACGTGCCCGACCGCGGACGATGAGAGCGGCCCGACGAGGATCGTGAAGGGCGACGATTCGCCCGGTGCCAGCTCTGGGAGGTCGGCGATCGTCGTCCCGATCCGGAGAACGGGCGTCCCCTCTGCAGCACGGAATCGGGCGGCGATCTCGACTTGGCCGACCGGCACAAGACGCTCGTTGACGACGAGGCCCGTCAGCCGCGTCAGCGTCGCCCCGCCGAACGTCACGTCCCGCCAGCCGAGGTGGGTGACTCCGATGCCCTCGCCGAGGTCCTGCGCCGAAACGGGCCGCAGCGCAGCCGCCGCGCCGCCCAGGCACAGGAGCGTCGCGAGGAGAAGCGCTGCGGCCGCTCGGCGGAGGGCGTCACCCGATCGGACGGACGGCCTCATGTGTCGAGATCCATGCCCACGATGGCGCCGCCCGCCGCCGCATCGTCGACGCCGCTCGCCTCGAACACCGCCATCGCCGCCAGGGCGGCCGCCTGCGACGCCTCGCTCTTGGAGCGGCCCTCGCCGCTCGCCCAGACCCGCTCGCCGACGCGAACCTCGACCACGAAGTGTCGGGCATGGGCCGGACCGAGCTGCGAGGAGACGACGTAATGCGGCGTGACCCGCCAACGTGCCTGCACCGCCTCCTGGAACTGGCTGCGCGCGTCCTTGCCCCGCTTCGCCCCGACGAGTCGCTCGAGCTCCGGGCCGATGAACCCGTCGAGCACGCGGCCGCACGCCTCGATGCCATCGTCCAGATAGACGGCGCCGATGATCGCCTCGAACGCCGCGCACAAGAGAACCGGGCGCGCCCGCCCACCGCCGACTTCCTCGCCGCGGCCCAACCGGAGATGGTTGCCGAGGCCCATCTGGCGGGCGAACCCGGCCAGCGAAGGCTGGCAGACGAGCGCCGCCCGAATCCGCGTCAGCTCACCCTCGTCGGCGTCCGGCAGCGCCCGGTACACGCGCTCGCCCACGACGAAGCCGATGACGGCATCGCCGAGGAATTCGAGGCGCTCGTTGTCGGCGGTCGGCTCGGACTGCTCGTTCACGAACGAGCTGTGCGTGAGCGCCGTCTCGAAATGCGCCCTGACGCGCATCCCGATGCCCAGCGCACGGGCGACGGCATCCGGTCCGATGTCGGCCTCGTTCACGCGATCTCGATCCCACGGCCCGCGACGACGCGGCCGATCACCGGCGCCGGCCCATCGAACGCCGCACGGAATCCGTCGACGTCCGACTCCGACAGCGCCACGAGGAGGCCGCCCGACGTCTGCGGGTCGTACAGGATCGAGCGCCACGGCTCCTCGACCACGCCCTTCATTCGCGGACCGAAGGCCTCGGCATTGCGGTCGGTGCCGCCCGGCGCGTTGCCGCCGGCGGCGTAGGCGAGCACGCCGGGCAGGAGCGGCAGGCACCGGCGTTCGATGCGGAGTGCCACGCCACTCGCGTCGGCCATCTCGAGGCCATGGCCGATGAGGGCGAACCCGGTGATGTCCGTGACCGCGTGCGCCCCGACGGCGGATGCCGCCCGGCCGGCCGCACGGTTGAGCGCCGCCATGGATTCCATGGCCACCCGAACGTCCTGTGGATCGGCAACCCCGCGCTTGAGCGCCGTGCTGACCAGCCCCGTGCCGAGCGGTTTCGTGAGGAGGAGCACATCGCCCACGCGTGCGCCGCCCTTGCGGAGCACGCGCGCCGGATCGACCCGGCCGATGACGGCGAGCCCGTACTTCGGCTCCGGATCGACAACGCTGTGGCCGCCGGCCACGACGCCGCCGGCGGCGCGCACGGCTTCCGCTCCCCCGCGGATGATGGCCTGAACGTCCTCCGCCGGCAGGTCGTCCGGAAACGCGACGAGGTTCAGCGCGAGGAGCACCTCGCCGCCCATCGCGAACACGTCGCTCATCGCGTTCGCGGCGGCGATGGCACCGTACGCATACGGGTCATCGACGACGGGCGTGAAGAAGTCCGTCGTCACGACGATCGCGATGTCGTCGGCGATCTGATAGACCGCCGCATCGTCCGCCCCGTCGAGACCGACGAGGAGGGCCGGATGATCGGCCGCCGGGAACATACCCACCAAGGGGCGCAGCACGTGCGCCAGGGCCTCCGGGCCCATCTTGGAAGCTCAACCGGCGCAGGCGGCGCGCTCGGTCAGCCGAATCTCGCCACCGGACTTCCCGTCCTTTGGACGCACCATGTGCGATCAGCCCTTCCGATCATGCTCACGCGATTCGGCGACGCGCGGAGTGACGTCGACCGGAACCGCGGCGTGCGAAAGACCGTCCCTTAGTCCCGAGCCCGTCAGTACCGCGACGACGCGCGCGCCCGGCCCGCCGGACCGCGCCAGAGCGGTCGCCGTCGACGCGACGACGGCGCTCGTCGGCTCGACGAGCCAGCCGAGCGACGCAAGCGCCGCCTGCCCCGCCCGGATCGTCGCCTCGTCGACCGCCCGGACCGTGCCGCCGCTGCGCCGGACCGCCGCCAGGACGGCCGCGCCACGCGGCGGGTCCGTGATCGCGATGCCGGCGGCGATCGTCGGCGCGGCCGGGTCCGTTCGACCGACGAACAGTGTCGGCCGCGCCGCGCCATGGGCAAATGCGGTCGCGATCGGCGCCTGCGCCGCGGCCTGAACGCCGTGCAGCCGCGGGCGCCGATCGATGCAGCCGCCATCGAGCAGCGCCTGGAATCCGAGCGCGAGGCCGAGCAGCAGACCGCCGTGGCCCAGCGGCACGACGACGTCGTCCGGCGCCCGGCCGAGCTGTTTCCAGATCTCGAAAGCGACGGTCTGCTGTCCGGTGAGGTAAGCCGGGTGGTAGACGTGGCTGGCGTACACCGCGCCGGCGTCGGCCATCCTGCGGGCGCGTTCGGCCGCCGCGGCACGCGTCGGGGCCGTCCGGTCGATCGTCGCCCCGAACGCAAGAGCCTGCGCGATGCGGACGCCGCCTCCCGCGTCGGCAGGCAGGCAGAGCGTCACGGCGATGCCGGACGCGGCGCCGTACGCCGCCGCGCTCGCGCCGGCATTGCCGGACGAGTCCTCGACGACGGACCGCACCCCGGCGTGGCGCAGAACCGTGAACAATGCGGCGAAGCCGCGGTCCTTGTAGCTCCCCGTCGGCTGGAGGAAGTCCAGCTTGAAGTGCACCGCCGCCCCGTCCAGCCGCGCCTCGATGAGCGGTGTGCCGCCCTCGCCGAGGGTCAGCGCCGCCGCGTCCGGATCGACGTCGAGCGCGGCGCGGTAGCGCCAGATGCCCGGTGCCGCGCTGTCGACGGCCGCCGGATCGAACGGCCGCGCGACCGGCCAGAGCAGGCCGCCGTCGTCGGCCAGCCAGCGCAGCGGATCGGGCGTCGTTCGGATCACGGAGGCGTGGCCGGACCCGAGCGTCGTCATCGCGCCGTCGCGGGGTGGGCGGCCGGCTCGGGATCGCCCCCCGGCGCGGCGCCTGCCGCGTCCGATCGCCGGCTCCACGGACCGTTCCGGCCGCCGGACTTCGCCTCGAGCGCGATGTCGCCGAGCACCATCCCGCGCTCGACCGCCTTCGCCATGTCGTAGATCGTCAGCAGCGCCACCGAGACGGCCGTGAGCGCCTCCATTTCGACGCCCGTCGGCCCGCGCGCCGCGACGGTGACCCGGACGCGCAGCGCGGCGGCTCCGTCCGGCCGCCCATCCGCGCCGCCAGCCGCATCCGCAACGTCCTCGGGCGCGATGTCGACGTCCACCCGGTTCAGCGCGAGCGGGTGGCACAGCGGGATGAGCGCCGCGGTCTGCTTGGCCGCCTGGATCCCGGCGATCCGGGCGACGGCCACGACATCGCCCTTGGGCAGGCCGCCGGCGAGGATCAGGTCACGCGTGGCGGGGGACATGACGATCCGCCCGCTGGCCGTCGCCACGCGCTCGGTCGCCGGCTTGCCGCCGACGTCGACCATGCGGGCGCGGCCGGCGGCATCGAGGTGCGTCAGGCCCATCGCGATCAAGCGGTGGGCGGGCGGATCGACCGGAAGGCCGTGGGCGGGCTCGAAAGCCGCACGCGGATCAGGCCCTCGACGTCTTCCATGGCCGTCTTGGCAATCTTGACGCGCGTGTCGAGGTCCTCGATCCACTCCACCGGCACTTCGGCGATGCGATAGCCCTTCTGGAGGGCCCGCAGCAGCAGCTCGCTGTCGAAGAACCAGTGGTTGTTCTCGACGAGCGGCAGGAGTTCGTCCACGGCGCGCCGACTGACGGCCTTGAAGCCGCACTGGGCATCGGAGAACGTGCGGCGCGGGAAGAACAGCAGGATCAGGAGGTTGTAGCCGCGCGAGATCAGCTCGCGCTTCCACTGCCGCTTCACCCGCGCCCCGCGCTTCAATCGCGAGCCGATGGCGACGTCGTAACCGCCGGAGCCGATCGCCTCGACGAGCGGAACGAAGGCGCTGAGGTTCGTCGAGAGGTCGACGTCCATGTAGCTCACGATGTCGGCGTCGCTCGTCGACCAGGCCCGGCGCAGGGCGCGGCCACGGCCCTTCTGCTCGAGTCGCAGGTAGGACACCCGGTCGTACCGTTCGGCCAGCGAGCGGCCGACCTCCGGCGTTCGGTCGACGGACGCATTGTCGGCGATGACGATCTGCCAGTTCACCGGCAACTCGGCGCCGAGAAACGCGTGAAGTGCCGCGATCGAGGGCGGCAGCGCACGCTCCTCGTTGTACACCGGGATGACGACGTCGACGCGCAACTCGCTCCTGAGCATCGTCTTTCGCTCTCCGCGGGAAGCATGGATCGGCAAGCGGGGGAACGGTCGCCGGCCGGACATGCGGGGAGGGCAGGCGGACCGGACGCTGGCCGACAGTTTAGCATACGGGTCGGCGCTACGGGTCGGCGCCACGGGTCGGCCTGCGGGTCACGCTTCCGGAATCCGGCCAAGGAACGTATACTGCCGCGCCCCATGCGGATCAAAGAGCTGTCTCTCACCGGGTACAAGAGCTTCGCCTCGCGCACCCGCTTCGTCTTCCCGAGCGGCGTCACCGCGATCATCGGCCCCAACGGCAGCGGCAAGTCGAACATCGCCGACGCCGTTCGCTGGGTGCTCGGCGAGACGCGGCCGACGCACCTGCGGGCCCGGAGTCAGGATGACCTGATCTTCGCCGGTACGGAGCGCCGCTCGCGCTCCGGCATCGCCGAGGTCCAGCTGACGATCGACAACGCGGACGGCGGGCTCGACATCGCGTTCGCCGAGGTAACGATCGGCCGGCGGGTCGAGCGCGACGGCACGGTCGTCTATTCGATCAACGGCGCCCGCGTCCGGCTGCGCGACGTGCAGGATCTCGTCGCCGGCCGGTTCGGACAGGGCCACTTCACCGTTATCGGTCAAGGCCTCGTCGACAGCTTCATCGTCATGCGCCCCGACCAAAGGCGCGCCCTGATCGACGATGCTGCCGGGCTGACGCCCCTGCAGCGGCAGGCGGACCGATCCCTCAAGAAGCTGGCCGACACGGCGGAGAACCTCCGCCGTGTGCGGGATATCCTCGGCGAGCTAGGCCCGCGGTTGCGCCGGATGGAGCGCTTGGTCGAACGCGCCGAACAGCACGGCGCCGTGGCCGCCGAGCTGCGCAGCCTGCTGGCGCGGTGGTATGGCTGGCACACCGCGCAGGCCGTGACGGTCCTCGAGCAAGCCCGCGCGCACGGCGCGGCCCTAGACGCCGAGCGCGACGCTGCCCGCCGGCACTCCGAGGCCGCGACGACGGCGCTGGACGCCGCGGCAAGCGCAACGGATCGCACGGACGAAACGCTGCGCACGCTGCGCACCGAGCGCGACGCGACCGCCGGCGCCCTCGCCGCCGCGCGCCAGCAGGCGGCCGTCGCCGAGGCCCAATTGGCCGCGGTCGAGCGCCAGCGCGAGAGCCTCCGGTCCGCGTCCACCGGCCTGCAGGAGGAAGCCGCCGCGCTGTCCGCGCAACTCACCGCGTTCGAGGGATCGCTGGCGGAACTGGCCGCTGCGCTCGACACGCACAACGCCGCCGTGGCCGATGCGCGTCGTGCGCAGGATGCGGCCGAAGCGGAGCGCGTCGGCCGCGGGGCCGAGTTGGACGCGGCGCGCGCGTCCCTCGCCGCACTGCAAGCCGAGATCGCGCGGCTGGCGGCCAAACGCTCGACGCTGCTGGAAACGCGCACCGCTCGAACCCTCCAACTCGCCGCGGCCGAGGAGACGTTCAGCGGTGCGGCCGCTTCCATCGCGCACTTCGGCGCGGCGGACGCGGCGGCACAGGCGGCCTTCGACGAAGTGGAAGCGCGCTACGCGGCGCACGTGGGACGCGTGACGGACACCGAACGTTCGCTGGCGGACGCGCACGCCGCGCTGGCCGCCGCGCGTGAAGCGCATGCCGCGGCGCGCGACAATCTCGGGATGCACGAGTCCCGCCATCGGACGCTGCAGGCCCTCTTTCGCGAGGCCGGGACGGACGCGGCCGTCATGGCCAGGCTGGCCGACGGCGACCGCGTGGCGCTGCGCGGCACCGTCGCCGAGCTGATCGTCGTGCCGGATGCGTGGGAGGCGGCTGCGGCGGCGGCGCTCGGCCCGTTCGTCCGGGCCGCGGTCGTGGCCCGCAGCGCCGACATCGCCGTGGCGGTGGCGATCGTGCGCGACGCGCCGGCGGCGGCCTACCTGGTGCCGGCGACCGTCGACCGGCCGGCGGGCGGAACGTGGGCCCCGCGCAAGGGCGAGCAGCGGGCGGCGGACGTCCTCCGCGCGCCCGACGCGCCTGGTCTCGTCGAAGTGCTGGTGGCCGACGTCGCTTTCGTGCGCGACCTGGCGGCCGCGCATGCCGCGGTCGATCGAGCCGACGGGCCGGCGCGCGCCGCCACCGCCGACGGGCTGCTCGTCCACCGCGGCGGCGCGGTCACGGTCGGTGCCGGCAACCGCGACGTCCTCGCCATGGCCCGCGAGCGCCGAGACCTGCCCGACGCCCTCGATGCGGCGCGCGCGGACGCCGAGTCGGCAGGCAGCGCCGTCGACCGCTGCCTCGATGCGCGCCGCGCGCTCGAGGCCGATCTCGGCACGCTGGCCGAAGAACGCGCCGTGCTGAGCCGCGCCCGCGACGCCGCCGCCAAGGAGCGGGACGCGGCGCGCGCAGCGCTCGAGCGGGCGGCCCGCGAGGAAGCATGGGCAACGGAGCGGCGCGCCGAGCTGGCCGCGGAGTGCACGGCGCTCAGCGACGAGCTGGCCAGGGTCGAGGGGGCCATGCGGCAGGCCGAGCCGGAGGTTACCGTTCGGATGGCCGCCGTCGACGACGCCGGCCGGGCCGCCGAGGGCATCGATGTACACACGCCGCGCGCCGCGCTCGCGAGCGCCGGCGCGGCCCAAGCGGAGGCGGCGGCCGTTCTGGCCGGCCAGCGCGCCGCCCGCGACGCCGTCGTACGCGAGGCCGAGGCGGTCCGCGGCCGGGCGGCGGCGAACGTGGTGCGCGCGGAGACGCTGGCAGTCGAAGCGATCCGCTGGGCGGACGAGGCGGCGCGCGCTGCGGCCGACGGAGAACGGCTGGCGGGCGCGTTGGTCGATCTCGAGGCGGCGCTCGTCAACGCCGAGAGCAGTGCGGGCGAACTGCGGCACGAGGCGCGCTCGCAAGCCCAGGCGCTCGAGGCCACGCGCCGCGCCGTGGCCGCCGTCGACAGCAGGTCGGCCGAGGCGCTGGTGGCGATCGCACGGGCCGAGGACCGAATCGGCCGGCTCTCGGAACAGCGGCTGGCGGATGCCGAGGCGCTCGACATCGACCCTGACGCCTTGGCGACGGCGTCGGACGCGCCCATGGATGCGCCGGACGAAGCGACCGAGGCGCGCATCGGCCAGCTTCGCCGGCGCCTGCGCGACATCGGGGCGATCGACCGCGAGGCGCTCGCCGCGTACCACGAGACGGCCGAACACCACGCCCACCTGATCGCCCAGCTGGACGACCTCGAGGCGGCGGACCGCGACCTGCGCACGGCGCTGGCCACCCTCGACGACGAGATGGCCGCCGGCTTCGGCACGACGTTCGCGGCCGTGGCCGAGTCCTTCGGTCGCTCGTTTCCCTTGCTCTTCGGCGGCGGCGAGGCCGAGCTCGTGCTCATGCCGGTCGAGGAGGAGGGCATGCCGCCGGGCATCGACATCGTGGCTCGGCCGCCCGGCAAGCGCAGCCAGCCGCTGTCACTCCTGTCCGGCGGCGAGCGGGCGATCACGGCGGTGGCGCTTCTCTTTGCGCTGCTCGAGGTGAGCGGCACGCCGTTCGTCGTTCTCGACGAGGTCGACGCGGCGCTGGACGAGGCCAACGTCGACCGCTTCCGGACCTGCCTTGCGGCCCTCGCCGAGCACATGCAGGTCGTCATCGTCACGCACAACCGGGCCACGGTCCAGAGTGCGGCCACGGTGTACGGCATCACGATGGCCGAGGACGGAGCGAGCCAGGTCGTCAGCCTCAAGGTCGACGCAGCGGCATAGGGCGCACCGCGCACCCGGTGGACGGCTCCGGCCTCGCACGCGCCGACAGGCTACGGAGGGCGCCAAGGCTCTAGACGCGGTCGTCGACGGCATGCTATGATCGCGCATGCGGGCCGTCGGCCCGTGCATTTGGCTTGCCGGTCACCGGCCGCCATGCCCGGCCGGAGCGGCGGCCCCGATCCTCGACGCTGCCGACCCACGTCCGCACGGTCTTCCTCTGATCCGTCCTCATCCGATCTGTTCCGATCCGTTCCGTCCTCATCCGATCCGGGACCCGCCTCGAGCACGCCGACCCGTCCTGCGACACGACCCGTCTTGGGACACCGACAAAGGGAGTCACCGACCATGGCCCATCACCCCACACAGCGCCGCCGCGCCCACCTCTCCGCCATCGCGCTGGCGACGGTGTTGGCCGCGGCGTTCGCGGCACCGGCGCTGGCCGCCCCCAACCGCCGCGCCGCGCAGGGACCGATCGACCTGTGCGCGGCCGGCAATCCGATCACGGCCCGCGGTGAGTTCACCCGTTCCGTGACGCTTGCGCCGGGCGCGTACGTGGCGCCGAACTGCGCACTGCGCGTGAAGGACGTGGCCACGCTGACCCTCACGGCGGGCACGACGATCGAGTTCGGCGATGACACGAACCTGCAGGTGACCGGACGGTTGATCGTCGCCGGCAACAACGCGGGCGACGTCGTGCTGCGCTCCGCCGCACAGGTGAAGAACCGCGGCGACTGGCAAGGCATCCGCATCCAGAACAAGGGCACGGCCGTGTTCAAGGGCCTCGAGATCCGGCACACGGGTCAGGGCGGCGCCTCGGCGATCGAGAGCGAGGGCGCCGTTTCGATCGAGAACAGCACGATCGCCGACGGCGACGGCAGCGGCGTCGTCGCCCGGCGCGGCGGCGGCACGATCCGCAACTCCCGGATCGCCGGCCAGACCAAGCTCGGCCTCGACGCGCAGGCGCCGAGCGGCGTCGGGCTCAGCGACATGACGCTCGACGGCGTCACGTTCGAAGGGAATCAGGGCGCGGCCGTGCAGGGCGGCGCCGCGATGCAGTGGACGCTGATCAACAACTCGGCCACCGGCAACGACGTGAACGGCATCGTCGTCCCGGGCGGCAGCGTCGACCGGCCGATGATCCTGCGCGGCGGCGACCTGCCGTACGTGTTCACGGGCAGCGTCGTCCACTCCAAGGATCTGACGATCGAGCCGAACACGATCCTGAAGTTCAGCAGCCCGACGGCCAACCTGCGCGTCCGCAGCACCGCGCGTCTCATCGCCGAGGGCAGCGAGGCGCAGCCGATCATCGCGACGACGGACGCCGACGACAGCGCGTGCCTGTTCGCCGGCGACCCGACGCCTCGCATCAGCTGCGACACGGACAACGACGCCAAGGAGCCGCGGCCGGGCGCATGGCAGCGAATCGAGGTCGAGGACACGGGCGGCGTGGCGTCGATCAAGCACGTCACGCTCCGCTACGGCAGCAGTGAGTCGCTCCTCATCCGCTCGCCGGGCGCGGTGCTGGATCACGTCGGCATCGCGTACGCCAACGGCGTCGCGCTGCGGCTGTTCAACGGAACGAAGTCCGTGGCCGGCAACTACATGACGGTCACGAACAGCCACTTTGCGAACAACCTCGGCTCGGCGGTCGACCTCGACTCGTTGACCGTTCCGATCACCGTCAGCCTGCAGTCGTCGACGTTCGAGAACAACGCGTTCACGGTCCGCATGTCGCCCGACGTCGAGCTGCTGAACGGGGGGAACACGGCCACCGGCGACGGCGTGAAGGGCTACATCGTCAACCAGGGCGAGGCCAAGAAGAGCCACACATGGCGCGCCGGTGACCTGCCGTTCATCATCCCGGCGTCGCTCCGGCTCGTCGACTCGGCGGCGACGCTGACGATTCAGCCGGGCGTCGTCCTGAAGATGGGCGCCCTCGGTACGGCGCGGGGCCAGGGCACGCTCGAGATCGAGCGCGGCCGGCTCGTCGTGGGCGGCAGCGATCCGGCGCAGAAGGTGCTGATCACTTCGGTCCACGACGATGCCTGCACCGCGAGCGACACGGCGGCCGGCTGCGACACGAACGGCGACGAGGGCGGCTCCGAGCCGCAGAGCGGCGACTGGACGTGGGTCCACATCGGTCGACTGGCGCAGGAGTTCCGGATGACGAACACCGTCGTCCGGTACGGCGGCGGCAGCGGCGCCCGCTTCGGCATGCTGGAGATCGACCATTCGAACAGCATCGTCACGGACAGCGAGTTCGCCTACAGCCTGATCAGCGGCATCGCGATCAACGGGGTCCAGCCGCGGATCGAGCGGAACACGATCCGCGGGAACGCCAAGAGCGCGATCCGCATCATCGGCGCCGACCGCGAGATCCGGGTGTCCATCAAGGACAACATGATCTACGACAACAACGGCGGCGCGATCGAGATCGACGCCAACGTCGAGGTCGACCTCTCGGGCAACTCGACGCAGATGCCGCCGGGTTACACGCCCAACGGCGCCTTCCGGCAACTGAACGGCATCCTGATCAGCGGCAACGCCCAGTCTTCGACGACGTGGCGCCGCTCGACCGACATGCCGTTCATCATCAACACGCGCGTCGACGTCATGAACCAGGCCGTCCTGACGATCGAGCCGGGCGTCATCCTGAAGTTCACGCCGCTCGGTTCGATCTCGACGAGCCGCGGCACGCTCGTCGCCGTCGGCCGGCCGGATGCCAAGATCGTCTTCACATCGGTGGCCGACAGCACGGTCGGCGGCGTGTCCGTCGACGGATCGGGCCCGCCGGGCAACCGCGACTGGGGCGGGCTCGAGTTCACGCGACCCGGCACCGTCCGCAGCGGCACGCTGGAGCACGTCGAGCTGCGCCACGCCAGCGGCGGCAACCCGCCGGCGGCGGTGCGCGTGCAGCAGGACAACGTCCGGATCGTCAACGTGACGATCTCCGACGGGGCGAACGCCGGGATCTACATCGACGATGCGGACGGCGTGAGCGTCACCGAAACCACGCTCGAGCGGATCGGCGGCGCGGCGGTGCTGGCGCGGACGGTCACGAACCTGACGGCCACCGTCAAGAACAACACGATTCGGAACTGCGGCATCGCCGTCTCGGCAGACGCGAACGCCCAGATCGAGATCGGCGACAACACCGTCACCGACAACCGGATCAACGGCATCCTCATCGCCGGCACGGTGAAGACGAAGCGGACGTGGTACGCCGACGACATGATCTACGTCACGGACGAGGTCTCGATCGAGTCGGGCGGCAACCTCCAGATCCAGCCGGGCACCGTCGTCAAGTCGCTGACCGACAAGGGGCTGACGCTCCGCACCGGCGCGCTGATGATCGAGGGCACCGCCGAGCGCCCGATCGTGTTCACCTCGATCCGCGACGACCGCTGCAGCGCGACCGTCCTGACCGGCTGCGACACGGACTCGCTCGACCAGGACGTCGAGCCGGGCGACTGGAAGGGCATCCTCGTCGGCGCCGGCACGAACAACAGCGTCGTCCTGTCGCACGTCCTGCTGCTGTACGGCGGCCAGGGACCGGCCGCGTTCGAGAGCAGCGCGAACAGCACGAAGATCGAGAACTCCGAGATCGCGTGGTCGAACAGCAACGGGATCACGCTGAACAACGTCCGCACGATGGTCGTGACCGGCAACTACCTCCACCACAACGGAGGCGCCGGCCTCACGATGACGGGCGCGACGGCCGGGCAGCTCCAGTCGAACGTCTTCACCGACAACGAGCGGCCGGTCATCCTGAGCTCGACGGGCATCGTCACCACCAAGGACAACGTCTCCGTCGGCAACGTGGCGGACGGGATGCTCTTCACCGTCGACACCGTCTCGAACGCCCAGGTCTGGGCGGCCGATCTGCCGCGCGACATCACGCGCAACGTCTCGCTCGTGACGAACCCGCAGGGCGGCGGCAACCCCGACCTCAAGATCGATCCGGGCCTGCTGCTCCGCTTTGCGCCGAGCGCCGGGATCAAGGCCCGCGCCGGCCGCTTCGAGGTCGGCGGCGCCTACTTCACATCCGATCTCTCGGACCCGCGACTGCGTTCGTGGTCGGGCCTGAGCTTCGAGGGCACGGCGCGCGGCAGCCTGAAGCACAGCGTCGTGGCGCTGGCCGGCGTCGGCTCGATCGGGGCGGTGGACATCAAGAGCGAGGGCCAGGGCACGCCGATCCAGGTGGCCTACAACCAGCTGCTGCGCTCGAACGCATCGGCGATCACCGTCGGCTCCGACGCGGGCAACGTGCCGGCGCCCGTGATCTCCGGCAACCTCATCGCCAGCACGAAGGAGAGCGGGTCGGGCTACGCGATGCGCTTGACCGGCGAAGGGGAGATGACGATCCAGTACAACCGGATCGCCGACTTCCCGAACGGCATCCTGGTGAACCACAAGCTGCCGCGGATCAACTTCAACAACTTCTTCGGCGTGCGCGTCAAGGCGGTCGAGAACGTGACGCAGTCGAACTGCGTCGATGCCCAGAACAATTGGTGGGGCGATGTGACCGGCCCGCTGGACAACAAGTCCGATGGGGCGACGGACCGCTGCAAGCTCACGAACCCCGGCGCCAAGGGCGCCGAGGTCTCGGAGTTCGTCGACTGGGATCCCTACCTCAAGGCTTCGCCGCCGCCGGTGCCGATGCTCGACCTGCCGCGCTGCGGCTATACGAACAAGACGACGGTCGCCGTGGCCGGCCACGCCGGCCCGGGCGCGCAGGTCGTGCTCTACGACACGGACACGAAGCTCGACGTGCCGATCACGGCCGACAGCGCCGGCAACTTCCGCACCGAACTCTCGCTCTCGGCGGGCGTACACGACCTGTCGGTCGAGACGATCGGCACGGTCGACAATTCGGCCGTCCCGCCGCAAGCGCAGAGCCTGAAGAGCCCGCGGATGGGCTTCCGCGTCGTGCGCGTCGATCCGGTACCGGACATCGATCCGGCGACGATCGTCTTCCAGTACGGTACGCAGGTCCAGCCGCTGCGCGACGCGACAGGCTGCGCCACGCCGTGCGGCGGCGCGTCGAGCGGCCGCGTCACGCTGCCGCCGACGACGCTGGTCACCGTGCAGGTCGAGGTGCGCGGCAGCCCGACCGCGGTCGAGTTCGTCCAGCCGGGCCGCCCGGCCGTCCCGTTCACGGCGCGCGCGAACGGCTGGCGGACCGACCCGTTCCAGCCGGCGCCCGGCATGTTCACGATCCGGATCAACGGCCAAGGCGGCGCGTTCTGCCAAGGCTTCGTCTACTTCGGCGGCCTCGGCCGGGTCTTTGCCGACACCGGCGCCCCGGGCGATCCGCTGTTCACGATCGACTTCGAGGATCCGACCGTCCTGTCCAACACCCTGCGGATGGGCGCGTTCGTGCGATCGGACGTCAAGCCGTTCGGCACGGGCCGCTGGAGCGCGGCCACGTCGCCGGGCGTCGACGCGGAGGGCAAGCCTCGGCCGTATGCCCGGAGCGCCGAGTACGTTATGTCGTTCCTGAATCCGATCGACCTCGCGAGCATCCCGTCCCCGGTCCTGACGTTCCAGCATCAGTTCTACCTGGCGACCGGCGATTCCATCACGATCGAGGGTCGGGCGTCGTCGGCCGACCCGTGGGTCACGCTCGGCAAGAGCGTCACCGACCCGGACGGCTGGAAGATCGACAAGGGCTCGAACAACAACTGGACCGGCGTCGCGATCCCGCTCGACACGTTCGCGCGCTCGAGCCGGTTCGAGCTGCGCTTCGCGATGAAGTCCAATGCCGACAACCTGGTGTCCGAAGGCTGGTACCTGGACGACATTTCCGTTCGCCCGGGCGGCAGCAACAACGAGCGCTACGATGTCGGCGAGCCGCTGCTGGCCGGCGCCACGGTCACGCTCCTGCAGCGGGATCCTGAGTCCGGCGAGTTCGTCTCGTGGGATGCCAGCCGCACCGGTCAGAACAACCCGCAGTCCACGGATAGCGACGGCCGCTTCGGCTTCTTCAGCCTGCCGCCGGGTGAGTACCGCGTCCTCGTCGTGCGCAGCGGCGCCAGCGGCGGCCTTGCGCCCTTCCAGAGCGAGGCGTTCATCGTCCTCGACGGCAGCTTCGTCATCGATGTCCCGCTCTCGGGTGGGCCGATCATCTACCTGCCGCACACGTCCCGCGGGGCGCAGCTGCGGTAGGGACATTCGAATGATCGGATGACGGTGCAACGTCACCAGCAACACTCCCCGGCCGCCGAAGCGGCCGGGGAGTGTGTTTTTGCCGGATGACGATCCAGAACATGCGTTCTGATACAATGATCTCCCCCTACCCAGCCGCGTCCACGTCGCCCCCCCCTTCCGCCGACGGTCGACCGGTGTACATCGAACTGCACGCCCATTCGAACTACTCGTTCCTCGACGGCGCGAGCCCGCCGGAAGCGCTTGCGGCGCGCGCGGCGGCGCTCGGGATGCCGGCGTTGGCGCTGACGGACCACCAAGGGCTGTACGGAGCCGTGAAGTTCCGCAATGCGTGCCGTGACGTCGGGATCAAGGCGATCTACGGGGCGGAGATCACGGTGGCGCCGTGGGCGGGGGGCGGGGGGGAGCTGCGCGGTGGGGGGCGGTTGCCGGGCGGGCACCTGACGTTGTTGGTGGGGGACGCGGTCGGGTGGGCCAGCCTTTGCCGGCTGCTGTCGGCGGCGGGCCGGGTCGGCGCCAAGCGGGATCGCCCGGTGACGTGGCCGATGCTGGCGGCGCATGCCGAGGGCCTCATCTGCCTGACCGGCTGCCGCGACGGCGTCATCGCCGCTGCAGCGCGCCGTGGCGACAAGGACGCAGCGCTGGCGGCGGCGCGGGCACTAGACGGGCTGTTCGCCGAGGACCATCTTTATGTCGAGCTGCAACGACACCGCGAGGATGGCGATAACCGGCGGAACGCGACGCTGCTGGCGTTGGCCGAGCACATCCGGCGGCCGGTCATCTGCACGAACAACGTCCACTACGCCGCACCGGACGGCTTCCGGCTGCAGCACGTCCTCAGCTGTGTGCGCGAGCACGTGGCGCTCGACAGCGCCGGGGCCACGCTGTATGCCTCGGCGCAGCGCTGGCTCAAGGGGCCGGCCGAGATGGCGGATCTCTTCCGCGACCGGCCCGACGCCGTCGCGAACACCGTGCTCGTCGCCGAGCGCTGCAATTTCACGCCGGACCACACCGCCTTTCGGCTGCCGACGTTCCCGACGCCGGGCGGGCAGCCCGCGTTCGAGCACCTGCGCGACCTGTGCGCCGCGGGACTCGCGTCGCGCTACCGTCCGATCTCAGCCGAGGCCGAGGCGCAGCTGGCCAAGGAGCTCGGCGTCATCGACCGCAACGGCCTCTGTGACTACTTCCTCGTCGTGCACGACATCGTCCGTGAGGCGCGGGCGCGCGGGATCCTTTGCCAGGGCCGCGGCTCGGCGGCCGGCAGCATCACGGCCTACGCGCTTGGGATCACGCCCGTCGACCCGTTGGCGCACGGCCTGCTGTTCGAGCGGTTCCTGGCCGACGGCCAGACGAGCACGCCGGACATCGACGTCGACTTCGCTGCGGATCGGCGCGAGGAGGTGATCCAGTACGTCTACGCCAAGTACGGCGCCGAGCGGACGGCAATGGTGGCCAACGTGGTCACGTTCGGTGCGCGCTCGGCGGTGGCGGACGTCGGGCGCGCGCTGGGCTTCCCCGCCGAGCTGCTGACGAAGGTGCGGCGGCACCTCCACACCCGCCAGGCATCCGACGTCGGGATCGACCTGGCGGAGGTCGAGTCGTTCCGTTCGCAGCTCGATCACTTGCCGTGGCGGCTGCTCGTCGATACGTGCGCCGCGCTCGACGGCTACCCGCGGCATCTCGGGATCCATGTGGGCGGGATGATCGTCACGGCCACGCCGCTGGACGCGCTCGTGCCGCTCGAGCCGGCGAGCATGGCCGGGCGGGTGGTGGTGCAGTGGGACAAGGACGATGTCGAGGATGTCGGGCTGATCAAGATCGACGTGCTGGGCTTGCGGACGCTCGGGTTGGTGGCGGAGTGTGTGGAGCGGGTGGCTGAGTCGGATACCGAGGGCCTGCCGACGACCGTCCCCGCCTTCCTCGACGCGATCCCCGGCGACGATCCGGCCACGTGGGAGATGCTGCGCTCGGCGGATGCGATCGGCTGTTTCCAGGTCGAGAGCCGAGCGCAGCTGGCGCTGTTGCCACGGTTGCGGCCGGAGCGGATCGAGGACCTGATCATCGAGGTGGCGCTCATCCGGCCGGGGCCGGTGCAGGGCGGGATGTCGAAGGCGTATCTGCGTCGGCGGGACGGGAGCGAGGCGGTGAGCTACTGGCACCCGTCGCTGGAGGGGGTGCTGAAGGAGACGCTCGGGATCCTCGTGTTCCAGGAGCAGGTGCTGCAGGTGGCGATAGTCATCGCCGGCTTCAGCGGCGCCGAGGCGGACGGGCTGCGGCGGTCGATGAGCCGCAAGCGCTCGCGGCAGGCGATGGAGCGCTGGCGGGCGCAGTTCGTGGCGGGCGCCGGAGAGCGCGGCATCGCCGCGCAGACGGCCGACGGGATCTTCGACCACCTCCTCGGCTTCGCCAGCTACGGTTTCTGCAAGAGCCACGCGGCGGCGTTCGCCCGGCTGACCTGGGTGACGGCGTGGCTGAAGTGCCACCACCCGCTCGCGTATGCCTGCGCGCTGCTGAACGCCCAGCCGATGGGGTTCTACACGGTCGAGGCGGTGATCGAGGACGCGAAGCGGCATGGGATGGCGGTGTTGGCGATCGATGTGAATGCGTCGGGGGTGCGGTGGGCGGTGGAAGAAGTCGCTACGCCTAAGGCCCTCACCCCCCGACCCCCTCCCGAACCCCACCGCACCAAAGGTGCGGCGGGGACCCCGTCGGACAGTCTGGGGGAGGGGGAGGATCACGAGTGGGGGGGAAGCAGGCGAGGCGCGCAGGAATTGTCCGCCGGCCTCCGCGTCCCCCTCTCCCGCCTCCGCGCCATGCCCGACGCCGTCGCGATCCGCATCGTCCAGGCGCGCGACGACGGCGGGCCGTTCACCAGCCTGTGGGACTTCGTGCAACGCATCCGGCCGCCGCGCGATGTCGTCGAGCGGCTCGTGATGGCCGGGGCGTGCGACGGGTGGGGCATCGAGCGACGGGAGTTGCTGTGGGCGCTGGGCGACATGCGCTGGGCCCCTTGCGAGTTGGCGATCGAGCCCCTCGTGCGCCGCATCGGCCTGCCGCCGACGACGCACACCGAGGCCGTGATCGCCGACTACAAGCTGCTCGGGCTAGCGCAGGGCGAACACATCGTCACGATCCTGCGCCCCGCCCTGACCGAGGCGGGCTGCACCGTGTGCGCTGCGCTGGCCGACGGCATCCACGGCGCGCCGATGAAGATCGGCGGGCGCCTCGAGGTGCTCCAGCGGCCGCAGACGGCCAAGGGCATCGTCTTCGTGACGATCGAGGACGAGACCGGGTTCGCGAACCTGGTGCTGCACGCGGACGTGTTCGAGGCGCACCGGCACGTGTTCCGACGCTCGCCGGTGGTCCTCGCGTCCGGGCGGGTGCAGCAGGACGGGGGGGTGGCGCACTTGATCGTGGAGCGGGTGGAGGCGGTGGTGATCGACGTCGAGGACGGAGCGGCCTGATCACCCGCTGCCCGCCCGCACCTCACCGTACCAGCGTCGGCAGCCAGGCGCGGCCGACGGGGCGCGGGTGTTCCTGCCGTGGGGAGTGCGGTTGGCGCGGTAGGCAGGCGGCGCGTCGGTCGCTCAACCGGCCATCGGTCGCCTATCCGCCCAGGCAGATAGTCACCCGCGTGCCATGGCCGCGCTCGCTCTCAATCGAGATGTGCCCGCCCTGCGCCTCGACCAGCCCTCTCGCCACGGCCAGCCCCAGCCCGGCGCCGCCGTCCGCGCCCACGCCGCCGCTCTGACCGGCGCGATAGAAGCGCTCGAACACGTGCGGCAGGTCCTCGGGAGCAATGCCCGCGCCGGTGTCGGCGACGACGATGCAGGCCCGATCGGTCGCACGGCTCCGCGTTCGACCGGGCGCGCCGTCGGCCGCACGACCCGCGTCGGCCGTCGCCGACAGCCGGATCGAAGCGCCGGAGGTCGTATGCCGCAGCGCGTTGTCCAGCAGAGCGAGCAGCACTTGCCGCAGACGGGTGGGATCCGCCTGGACGACGATCGGGGCGCCGCCGGCACCGGCGGCGCGCGCGACCGTCAAGTCCACGCCATGCGACGCCGCCAAGCGGCCGAACTGGCGTGCCAGGTCGGCGAACAGGTCGTCGAGGGGCACCGGCTCGCGGCGGAGGTCCAACTGGCCGCTGTCCAAGCGGGACAAGAGGAGCAGGTCGCTCACCAGCCGGCTGGTGTGGTCGCACTCGGATAGGATGTCGTCGATCAGCGGCCGGTGGTCGCCCGAGGGCGGGAGGCTTCGCTGCAGCACCTCGGCGCTGGCCCTGATCAGCGTGACGGGCGTACGCAGCTCGTGGCTGGCATTGGCGACAAACGCCTGTTGTTGCCGCCAGGCCCGCTCGGCCGGCTCGAGCGATCGGCCCGCCAGCCACCAGCCGCCAGCGCCGAGCAGGACCGCGCTGATGCTGCCGAGGCCGAGGAGCACGGCCAGGAGTCGCCGCAGCACGCGCTCCTGGTCGTCCAGTGGACGGCCGAGCTGCAGGTAGACCGTGCCGGCGCTGGTGCCGGGCTCCACGCGAAACGTCACGAGCCGTATGCCGGTGCCGTCCGGAGCGCTGACCGTCCGCCAGTCGCTGCCTGTCGTCCATGCACGCGTCACCGCGTCGGTGCCGGCCGGCGAAGAAGGTGCGAGGCGGCCGGTGTTGGCGCCCGGAGCGGCTAGCGGTCGGCCGTCCGCGGCCAGGTGGCGTGTGAAGATGATGGCTAGCTCGCTGTCGTATGCCTCTTCTGATGCCTCGTCGTGTGGCGGCTCACCACCGTCCTTGAAATCATCGTCGTCGCTTCGTTCGATGCCTGCCGCATCATCGTCCTCGCGAGGGTCATCTTCCTCGCGAGGGTCATCTTCCTCGCGCCCGCCTCCGCCCTCCTCGCTCTCTGTCTCGGCCCATCGTGCCGTCGGCGTCGGCAGCGGCGCGGTCCGCCCGCGGCTGGCGTACCACGCCCGGTCGGCGGCGACCAACTCGGGCGGCGGCGTGGCGCCGAGGGCACGCAGTTCCTCGACCAGGCGATGTTGCAGCGCCAAGTCGGTGCTCGTCTGGTAGTAGCCGCGCAGCAGGCCATAGCTTCCTGCGCCGACGAGCAGCAGGAACGCCAAGCCGACGCCCAGATAGAGCAGCGTGAGCCGGAGGCGCAGGCCGCTAAGCAACGTCTGCCGCCAGGCGATAGCCCACGCCGCGCACGGTCTCGATCGGATCCGCCTCGCCCCTTTGGCTCAGCTTTCGGCGCAGGTAGGAGACGTATACGTCCACTTGCGTAGCCAAGACGCTGCTGTCGTAGGACCATACGTAGTCCAGGATCTGCTGGCGGGTGAGCGCCCGACCGGGATGGCGCATGAGGAACTCGAGGAGCGACCATTCGGTGGCGGTCAGCTGCAACGCCCGATCGCCGCGGCGGGCCGTGTGCGCGCGCAGGTCTAGGACGAGGTCGCCGAGCCGCATCTCGGACCCATCGGCCGAGGCGATCTGGAACCGCCGCCCCAACGCTCGGACGCGCGCCAGAAGCTCGTCGAATGCAAACGGCTTGACCAGATAGTCGTCCGCTCCGCTGTCCAGCCCGGCGACCCGGTCCTCCACCTCGCCACGCGCCGTGAGGAGGAGCAGCGCCGTGGACAGGCGCGCCGCCCGAACGGCCCGGCAGATCGAGGGCCCGTCGCGCACCGGCAGCATCCAGTCCACCACCGCCACGTCGTACACGCCCCGCAGCGCCAGCTCCAGCCCGGTGCCGCCGTCATGGGCGGTGTCGACGGCGAACCCCTCTTCTTCGAGCACGCGTGCGACGAGGCGCGTCAGCCGCTCGTCGTCTTCGATGAGCAAGATCCTCATGGACCTTCATGCCTTTCTGATCCGCACCGGTCCCAACGGTACGTTAGCGCCATTGGAATCGAATTGGGAAAGCGGTGCGCAGCGGCAAGCAGATTCCAACGTTAGGGCCGCATGCTTGAGCCAAGGTGCCACCCGACACCGGCAACCGCGAATCGAAGGGAGTATTCACATGACGCACCTGAACACCACCCAGCGCAACGCACTGATCCTAGCCGGTGCGCTCAGCGCCTTCATTTTGGTGCTGATCGGCGCCGTCGCGAGCCGCGTCTCACAGCAGGCGGCCATGCAACCGGCAACACCGACCGTCGCCGCGATACCGACGGTGCCCGCGACCGCTGGTCCGGACCCCGCCGTCCAGGCGCTGCTCGACCAGCAATCGGCCGGTTACAAGCAGGTGATCCAGCAGGCGAACGACCAGCTGGCCGAGGCCAACCTGAAGCTCGAGCAGGCCTACGCCGCCACGGCGGCCGCGGCCCGTCCGGCCGCTCCGCCACCGCCAGCCTACCTCAGCCCGGACCGCGCGGCCCAGCTGGCGATGGTCGTCGCACCGGGCGCGTCCGTCACGCGACTGCCGGAGCTCGTGAACTTCCAGGGCGCGGCCGCCTACGAGGTGGTGCTGGACGCCGGAACGGTCTACGTCGATGCCGTGAACGGCCAGGTGCTGTTCAGCGGCGTCGCGGCCGCGGTCGCTTCGTCCGGCGGCGGCGGGGGAGGCGGAGGCGGCGGAGGCGAGTACGAAGACGGCGATGATGACCATGGCGGTGGCGAGCACGAAGAGGGCGATGATGACCATGGCGGTGGCGAGCACGAACGGGAGGACGACGATGGATAGACAGGAACGGCAGTCGTCGTCGACGGTTGGGCGATCGGGCGGACGTCCGAAGGCGCGCGGGCAGGGCGTCCGGGGCGTGAAGATGTTGATCTCGTCGCTGGCGTTGATGATAACCCTGGCGGGTTGGGCACGTCTGGCCACGGGCAAGCACACGCTGGCGGGCGGGGCGGTCGTACAGGCGACGCCGTGGGCGGTGGTCGCTTCGGTCCGGGTCAACCAGACGATCTCCTACCGCGTCCAGCCGCTGCCCACGCTCGTACCGCTGATCACCCCGCCGCACGCCAGCGCACACCGTGCCTCACGGCCGAACGCCGTACCGGCGTCGCCGGCCGTCGGAGCCGCGGCGCTGACGACGCTGCGCATGGTCAGCGCGCCGCCCCCGCCGCAGCCGCAGGCACAGTCGCAGTCACAGTCACAATCACAGGGTTCGGTGGCGGTCACGCGGTCGTCGCGATGACGGGATGTGTGGGTTGCGTTGGTTTGGCTTGATAGGCGTCGAGCGGATGCGCAACCAAGCGCATCGATGTGAGGTGAGTTATGGAAACCACAACCATCGCACGATCAACGGCGACCGGAGGCGTTGTCGAGCTTCGACACATCGACTTCCGAGCGATGGACTCGGACATGCGCGCGGTGCGGGCCGTCGAGGACCGGGCGCTGCCTGAAGAGCGCGACGCGCGCTGTGGCGGTCCGGCATTCGGCGACGACGGCTTGGCGCAAGCCCGCGGCTGGTTCGCGGAGTGGGAGGCGCACCTGAGCCGGTTCCGCGACGACAGCGAGCTGGCCCATCTGAACGCTGCCGACGGCCGCCGAACGGCGGTCAGCGCGATCCTGTGGGATGTCGTGCAGGCGGCATTGCAGGCCGCCCGATGGACGGACGGTCTGGTAACGCCGACGCTCCTCAGTGCCGTCGAGCGGGCGGGCTACGATCGCAGCTTCGAGGGGCTGGTACCGGACGGGAGAACGGGGAACAGGCCATCGCTGGATGTGCCCCCACCCGTCGGGCGCGCCGACGCGCGTGTGAGTGAGGCGGCCGCGGCGACGCCGGTGACACGGGATGCCTGGCGCGCGATCCGCACCGACCCGCTCGGCCGCACGGTGACGCTGCCGGCCGGCGTGCGGTTGGACCTGGGCGGCATCGCCAAGGGCTGGGCGGCCGACGCGGCCGCACGGCGGTTGGCCGCCCACGGACCGGCGCTGGTGGACGCGGGCGGCGACATTGCGGTGAGCGGCCCGCTCCCCGACGGCGGTCGCTGGCCGATCGCCGTCGGGGATCCACGCGCGCCGGACGCGCAGCTGGCCGTGCTTTGGCTGGCGGGCGGCGGCGTCGCCACGTCGGGCACGGACTTCCATCGCTGGCAGCAGGACGGGCAGTGGCGGCATCACATCATCGATCCGCGCACGGGAGTGCCGGCCGTGACGGACGTGATCAGCGCGACCGTCATCGGGCGATCGGCGGTTGAGGCCGAGGCGGCGGCCAAGGCGGCACTGATCCAGGGTAGCCGCGCTGGCATGGCGTGGATCGAGCGACATCCGGCGCTGGCGGCGCTCATGGTGGGACAACACGGCGAGGTACACAACAGCCGCCGGCTGGAACGCTTTTTGGGAGGCTGAACGATGTCGCAAGCGAACGTTGTGCCGGTAGACGATGGGTTCGAGCGCTTTCCGCCCGCGATGGCGGCCCGTACCGTCCTGCTGTTACTCCTGGCGAGCCTGGGAGGGGTGGTGGCAGCGGTGTTCGTGCTGCCGTACTGGCTGCCCGGCCTGAGCAGCTCGCTGGTCGGGGCCGATGCGCATGGCTACTGGTTCCTCGCTCGCGCCAGCGCCTGGGTGGCGTTCGCGCTCCTGTGGCTCAGCCTGGCGTTCGGACTGCTGATCACGAACCGGCTGGCTCGGCTCTGGCCAGGCGGGCCGACAGCGTTCGACCTGCACCAGCACGTCAGTCTGCTGGCCCTCGCCTTCGCTCTGTTCCACGCGCTGATCCTGCTGGGCGATCACTACATCGGCTACTCGCTTGCCACGCTGCTCGTGCCGTTCGCCAGCCGCGACTACCGGCCGCTGAGCGTCGGCCTGGGCCAGCTCGCCTTCTACGCCCTCGCCCTCGTCGGCCTCAGCTTTTACGTCCGCCGCCGCATCGGCCACCGCGTGTGGCGGGTCCTGCACTACCTGAGCTTCGCGGTCTTCCTGCTGGCCCTCGGCCACGGGCTGTGGAGCGGCACGGACAGCGGCGCGGGCTGGGCGCGGGCGATGTACTGGGGCAGCGGGGGCAGCGTGTTGTTCCTCACGGTGTTCAGGGTGTTGGTCAGCGGACGCGCGAGCGGGCGCCGGCGGGTGAGCGTCCAAGGGGCTGCGGTGTAGGCTCGACACGCGCCTGAGAGTCGATCACCCGTTCCACGGGCGCCGTCCGTTTGGACGACGGGCGGATGAGCGCTGCGGACGGCCAATGCAGCACGTGGAGTGGGAGAAAGTCGGCATGTGGACTCGGTCCGAGTCGGCATGTGTACGTGGGCAAGCACACATGCCAACTTCGCCCAACTCCACATGCCGACGTGGCGCGGCTGCCGCAAGAATCGATCGCTGTCGTGACTTACCACCTATACTAGCCGCTGCGCTCGGAATCGAAACAGGAGCTTTCATATCAGGAGGCAAGCTGCACATGCTGCCGGGTGACCGAGGAACCGTCGACGCGCACGGCGGCCGATCATGGATCGAGCACCGGCGTTGGATCGCGCGCCGGACGTTGGCTCGCCTTCAGAACGCGGCGGTTCGTGCCTGCTGTGTCCTTGTCGCCACGATCGTCCTCGGCGCGCCGGGACCGCCCCGCGCAGCACTGGCCATCGGCACGGCGCCAAGCCTCGGCACCGCGGCCGGCTTCGCGGTCCTGGGCGGCAGCGCGGTGACGAACACCGGTCCGACGACCGTCGTCGGCAATCTCGGGGTCAGCCCCGGCAGCGCCGTCACGGGTTTCCCGCCCGGCACCGTCGCCGGGACGATTCATACGGCGAATGCGGTCGCCGCGGCCGCGCAGGCAGACGTCACCACGGCATATCTCAACCTGGCCGGCCAGGCATGTGACACCGACCTGACCGGACAGAACCTGGGGGGCCTCACGCTCACCCCGGGCGTCTATTGTTTCTCCTCGAGCGCCCTCCAGACGGGCATCCTGACGCTCGATGGGCAGGGCGACCCGAACGCCGTGTTCGTATTTCAGGTCGGCACCGCGCTGACGACGTCGCCCGGCGCTTCGGTCGTCCTCATCGACGGCGCGCAAGACTGCAACGTCTTCTGGCAGATCGGTAGCTCGGCTACGCTCGATACGACCACTTCGTTTGTCGGCAACATTCTGGCGCTCGCCAGCATCACCTTGAACACGGGCGCCACGCTTGCGGGACGGGCATTGGCGCGCACCGGCGCGGTGACGATGGACGACAACGACGTCACACGCACCCTATGCGCTGCGACGGCTACGCCGACGTCGACCCGCACCGCCACCCGTACGCCGACACGGACGGCCACGAACGCGGCATCGCCGACCGCAACGCGAACGCCCACGCCCACCCGCACGCCCACCCGCACGCCGACGCGCACGCCCACGCGCACCGCCACGGTGACACGGTCGCCGACGCCGATGCCTTCGTCCACACGGACGCCGACGTCGACCCGCACGCCGACACCGGTTGTCGCGCCGGCCACCTTGATCGCGTCGGACATCGACTCCAGCGCGATGGTCGGCGGCGAGGCGCTCGGCGTGCTCGTCCCGCGCGCACCCCAGGCCCGAGCGCGGGCGGCAACGCGGCGCGAACCAAGGGGGCCGAGTGGTCCCGTCGTCGCGATGTTGGCGATCAGCGGCGCGGCCCTCGTCGTCCATGCCAGGCGCCGGGCACGCGAAGGTCGGTGAAGCGCACGACGTCGGCAGCGCCCGTCGGACGGCGCGTCATCGCCACCCGGACCTTGCGGCGTCGCCTCATCGACATCGGCGTCGTGGCGCTGGGCGCGCTCGTCGCGACGCTCGGGGCGTTCGTGGGCGCCGGGCATCCGGTGTGGCGCCCCGTCCGACGGGCCGTCCTCATCGACGAGCTGGCGGTCTTCGCACCCCATCCGGCATTTGTGCGTCAGGTCGGGACGGCGCTGGGCGAGGCCGGATACGAGATGACGTACGTGCCGCCCCAGGAGGTGACCGTCGAGCGGCTGCGATCGCTGCCGGGCGATCGGGCCGACCTGATCATCGTGCGGGCGCACGCCGCGCTCATCTTCGACCGCGGCCAGTGGACGGACGATGCCGCCCTCTTCAGCAGCGAGCCCGTCGATCTGGCGACGTTCGACGTGAGCGGCCTGCGGGCGCTGGATCCGGCGGCCCTCGACGCTCCGTCCGTCCCGGCGGCGGGCGCGGCGCCCGTCGGCGCGTCGCGGCTCAGCGCGGCCGCGGCCGCGGCCCTGATCCCGGTGCGCCGCGAGACCGGTTCGGACCGCCGGCCCTACCTTGGCCTCGGCGCGCGCTTCGTCCGCGATCACGTGCGCGGCCGCTTCCGGCGCGACCCGGTCGTCGTGCTCATGGGCTGCGACACGCTGCGCGGCCGTGGCCTGTCGGAGGCCTTCCTCGCCCGCGGCGCGAGCGCGGTGATCGGCTGGAGTCGCGAAGTGTCGTCCGCGCACACGGACCGTGCGACGGCCGCGCTCGTCGCGCATTACGCTGCCCACGGCGACGTGGCGGACGCCGTCCTCGCGGCGATGGCCGCGGTGGGGCCGGATCCGAAGAGCGGGGCACATCTGGTGGCGGCGGTGCGCTGACCGGCGCCCTCACACCACGTCCCGCTTCGATCGCGCGCCACCAGCGTCGGGTAAACGGCGGCGGCGCGGCGGTTTCGCGGCGTCCGTGCGGCCCGAGTTCCGGGTACGCTGGCGGCAGTTCCATTCGCACCCGCCATGGCACCCAAAGGAGCACCATCATGGCAACCCTGTTCGAGGCGATCGCGTCCCTTGGCCCGAAGCTCGTGTACGGCCGCACGGCCGAACTCGACGATCTGGCTCTCCTCCTGTCCAAGCGCAGCGGCCTGTCGGTGCTCGACATCGAGATGGTCCTGCGCGAGCTCTCCGGCTGCGTCGCGCACCTCGCACGCGGCGGCTCCCCGGTCCGCCTGCCCGGCTTCGGCCGCGTCCGCGCCGCGATGACCCGCACCGGCCGGCTGCGGGTCCACATCGTCGCCGAGGCCAGGTTGGTGCGCGCGATCAACGCGGCCGGCTACCGCGGCGAGGTGGCGAACCGGGGGCGGATCGGGCTGGCGGACGGTGGGTACAAGGAGCTGTGGGATGCGCTGCATCCGGACGATCCGTTGGAGTTGCCGGCGGCGAGGGCAGGGGGGCGCGGTGCGGCGGCGAGCGATGCGGCGGCGGACGATGCAACGGCGATCGTTGTTGCATCGAGGACGATGTAGTCTATTGAAATTCCTATCCCCTCAATAGCGGCCACCGTCTGCTCTTAGAACGAGGGGGGTCAGAGTCATGAAACAGGTCAATCTTGGATCACAAGGCCTCCGCGTGCTTGCAATCGGTTTGGGCTGCATGGGGATGTCGGATTTTTACGGCTCCTCTTCAGAAGCTCAGAATCTCGGCGTTCTCGATCGGGCAGCAGACATTGGGTGCACTTTCTGGGATACGTCAGACGCGTATGGCCCGTTTACGTTTGAAATCTTGTTGTCAAAGGCACTCAAGGGGCGCCGCGAGCAAATCACGGTGGCCACCAAGTTTGGCGTTTCCCGCGGTGAAGACGGCAGCTGGCAAGGTATTAGAGGAAGTGCCGACCGGAAACCATCGCCCGTGCCCACGAGGTTCATCCCGTCAGCGCACTCCAGACCGAATATTCCTTGTGGTCGCGGGACGTTGAGGCCGACATTCTGCCAACAATTCGACGGCTTGGCATCGGATTTGTGGCTTACAGTCCCCTCGGTCGAGGTTTCCTATCCGGGGCAATCCGGTCACGAAGCGATCTGGACCCAGGAGATTGGAGGTTGGAGAATCCGCGATTTACCGAGGAAGCCAGTGCTACGAACAGCCGGTTGGCCAATGCTGTAGCAGCCGTTGCAGAAGAGATTGGAGCCACTGCAGCTCAAGTCGCATTGGCATGGGTGCTGTCGCGCGATCTTCCCCTCGCCGCGATACCAGGCACACGGAGAATTGAACGCTTGGAGGAAAACTGGGCATCACAGGACATTACGTTACGAACGGAGCACTTGGACCGTCTTGCGTCCCTTATCCATCAGAATATCTCAGGCGATCGGTACTAGTATTGTGCAGAAAAGGGGCACACTCCCGCTCTAATCCGCGACCGTGTCCGCGAGAAGCAGGGTCGTTGGCGCCGGGTGGGCCACCTGGAAGCGGTGGTTGTGGAGTTGCTTGAGCAGCGAAGCGACGGTACGATCGGCGGCGCGGAGAACATTCAGGCGCGGCTGACCGCCGCGCATCGCGAAGGGGAGCGAAGATGAAAGGCTATGTAGGCGACATCGAAGCGGACACCGAAGCAAACGATAACTTCCGGCGCGTGCTGTTCACCGGCCCGCACACCCAGCTGGTGGTTATGACGCTCCGTCCCGGCGAGGATATTGGCGAGGAGGTGCACAAAGGAGTAGACCAGTTCTTCCGCATCGAAGCAGGCCAGGCCCGGTTCGTCTTCTCGCCGACCGAAGAGCATGTGTTGGAAGCGGGCGGCGCCGTGGTGGTTCCCAGCGGAACGCGGCACAACGTCCTCAACGACTCGGATTCGCGGCCGCTCAAGCTCTACACGCTCTACAGTCCGCCGCAGCACCCGGACGGCACCGTTCACGCGACGAAAGCCGACGCGCTCGCCAGCAAGAAGCACTGAGCGCGGTGACGGCTCGCAACGGTCCGCGGATGGGCGTGCCGCGGCGCTGGCGACGCGGATGGGGAGATTGGCGCGGCGGTGGGGGGGGAATTTCACTGGTCCGGGCTCCAGCGAAGGGGCGATTGAATTTCCCATCCCCACAACCATGTTGACGATCTCCGGCCTTTCCAAAACCTACCCGGGCGGCGTGCGCGCGCTGGACTCCGTCACGCTCGACATACCGAAAGGCATGTTCGGCCTGCTCGGCCCGAACGGCGCCGGCAAGTCGACGCTGATGCGCACGATCGCGACGCTGCAGGACGCCGACTCGGGCTCGATCCGCTTCGACGGAATCGACGTACGCAGCGCGAAGCTCGAGCTGCGCAAGCGGCTCGGCTACTTGCCGCAGGAGTTCGGCGCCTATCCGCACACGTCGCCAGAGGTGATGCTCGGGCACCTCGCGGCGCTGAAGGGCATTCACGGCGCCGAGCGGCAAAACGTGGTTCGCGACCTGCTGGTGCGCACGAACCTCTGGGACGTGCGAAAGCGCAGCATCGACAAGTTCTCGGGCGGCATGCGGCAGCGTTTCGGCGTTGCGCAGGCGCTGATCGGTAACCCGAGCCTGCTCATCGTCGACGAGCCGACGGCCGGGCTCGACCCCGTCGAGCGCCGCCGGTTCCAGAATCTCCTGTCCGAGATCGGCGAGGATGTCGTCGTGATCCTCTCCACGCACATCGTCGACGACGTCGCGGCACTGTGCACGCGCGTCGCGATCATGGCGGCGGGGCGGATCCTTCGTGTCGGCGAGCCGCACCTCCTGACGGCCGAACTCGACGGACGGCTCTGGTCGGCGGCCGTCGACAAGGCCGACATCGAGCGGCTGCGCGCGACGCTGAAGATCATTTCGACGCGTATCGCGGCCGGTCGCACGGAGGTGCGTGTGCTCGCGGACTCGGCGCCCGCCGGCATGCACGCCGCGCAGCCGACCCTCGAGGACGTCTACTTCGCGACGCTGCAGGAACACGGCATCGACACGAGCGCGGCGTAAGAGCGATGCGTGCGTTCCTGGAGATCTTCCGCTTCGAGTGCCGGTTCCAGGCGAAGTCGCCGCTCTACATTGCTTCGGCCGTGCTGTTGTTCGCCATGCACTTCCTCACCGCGCGCAAGCTCGGCATCGACATCGGGTTCGGCGCGGCAGCGGACACCGCGACCATTCCCCTCAACGCTGCGGTGGCGATCATCCACAACGAGCTCGTGCTGAGCCTGTTCGCGATCTTTCCGGCGGTGGCGATCGTCGCGGCCGCCATCACGCGCGATCACGAGCACCGGACGGCCGAGATCTTCTACGTACAGCCGATCCGCGAGCCGAGCTACGTGCTCGGCCGGTTCGCCGGCGGGCTCGTGTTCGCGCTGCTCGCGTCGTTCGCGGGCGTGCTCGGCGGGCTGGTGTCGCTTTCCGCGCCGGGCATCGACGCGGAAAGCCTGCAGCCGTTCGCCGCGGCCCCGTGGTGGTTCGTGCTCGGCGCGGTGGCGGTGCCGAACACGGTCATCGTGGCGGCGCTCGCGTTCAGCGCCGCCGCTGCTGCGCGGTCGATCGCCGCCGCGTTCTGCGTCGCGATCGCGCTGCCGCTCGTGCCGGTGGTCGCTCAGGGCTACGTCGGTCCGGATGGCCCCGGCTGGCTCGCGCTCGTGGACCCGTTCGGGCTGCTCGCCATCGTCGACATCACGCGTTATTGGACGGGAACCGAGCTCGCGGCCGATTTGCCGGGCGGCGTGCTTTGGACGAACCGAGCGTTATGGCTTGGCCTGTCGGCCCTGTCGCTGCTCGCAGTGCTCGCTCGCTATCGATTCGTCGTGCAGCGCATGCAGCCGCGGTTATGGCGCCGCAGCGCGCCTTCCGTGGCGCCGGCGCCCGCGCTGTCCGGGGCCCGTGTTGCGCCGCGCTTCGGGCACCGCGGCGCCCTCGCGCAGCTTGGGTCGCAGCTGCGCATGGAACTGCGGGGGATTCTGCGCAGCCCGCCGTACTACTTCGTGGTTGCCGTCGTCGTCGTAAGCTGCGCACAGCACTTCGCCGCGCAGTCCGCGGCCGAGCCGTTCTACGTTGCGCCGAGCGAGCCTCTCACGAGCCTCATGATCGGCTTTCTCGACATCGGTCTCTCGCTGCAACTGCTGCTGTTCATCGCCTATTACTCGGGCGTGCTCGTACACCGGGCGCGCGAGGCGCGCGTTGCGGAGATCGCGGATGCATCGCCGGCATCGAGCGCCGTCGGAGTGGTCGGCAAGATCGGCGCGCTGTGGGTCGCGCTCACGCTGCTGCTCGGCGCCGGCATCGTCACGTTCATCGTGCTGCAAGCGGCGACCGGCCACACGCGCTTCGAGCTCGGTCTCTATCTCCAGGGGCTGATCCTCTACGGCTTCAACCACTACATGCTCGTCGTGCCCGCGGTGCTCATCCACCTGCTGCTGCGCAACCGCTGGATCGGCACGCTCGTGTTCCTCGCGGCGTTCGGGGCCGTGATGTCGCTCTTCTCGCTCGGGTTCGAAGATCTGCTGTACACGTTTCGCCTGCCGACGTTCCTGCACTCGGACATGAACGGCTTCGGCCATTTCGCGGTGAGGCATGCCTCGCTCATGGCCTACTGGTCCGCGTTCCTCGTCCTCGCAACCGTCGCTGCCTGCTTGGTCGCGCCGCGCGGCGATCACGAAGGGCTCGCGCACCGCGTTGCCGATGCGCACTCCCGCGTGACGCGCGCCACCGTGGGCGTCGCGGGAGCGGCGGCCGTCGCGTTCGCCGGGCTCGGCATCTGGATCTTCTACAACACGCACGTGCTGAACGCGTACCTGACCACACGCGATCTCGAAGCGCGCGCGGCCGATTACGAGACACGGTACCGCGGTTACGCCGGCCTGCCGGCGCCGTGGCCGACGGCCATCGACATGCGCGTGGACTTTTTTCCGGCGGAACGGCGCGTCGAGTCGCGCGGCACGGCGCAGCTGCGCAACGATTCGGGCGGCCCGATCGAGCAAGTCCTCGTGACGCTGAATCCCGAGCTCACCGTGAACGCACTTGAGATCGGCACCGCCGTGCTCGTCGAGGAGGGCGCGGGCGGGCGCGTGTACCGATTCGCCGAGCCGCTGCAGGCCGGAGCGACGGTGAGCGGGACGTGGAATTTCACTTGGCGTAATGACGGCTTCGCCAACGCGATGGCGAACGGCGCCGTGGTCGAGAACGGCACCTACCTCGACGGACCCACGGTGATGCCCGACCTGCGCTACGACGCCGAGCGCGAGCTCACGGACCCCGCGGCGCGCCGCCGGCAGGGCTTGTCGCCCGCCGCGCGCCTGCCGGACCTCGACGATCCCGAGGCACGCCGCGATACCCGCCTCCGTTTCGGACCCGCGGACGTTCGCGTCGTGCTCGGCACGGCGGACGACCAGACCGCGGTCGGAGCCGGGGAGCTGCAGCGCGCGTGGCGCGAGGGCGATCGGCGGTACTTCGCGTATCGAGCCGGGACCCCCGTTGCGCTGGCCTTCGCGTCCGCGCGCTACGTCGTGGCGCGCGATTCGGTGAACGGCATTCCGATCGAGATCTTTCACGACCCGAAGCATGCGGGCGCCGTCCCGACGATCATGGACACGGTGAAGCGCGGCTTGGACTACTACGCGCAGGAGTTCGGGCCCTATACGTTCGAGTCGTTTCGCATCTTCGAGGTTCCGCGCTACAGCACGGCGGTGGATGCGCGCGCCGGCGTCCTCGCGTACAACGAAGGCGCAGGCTTCTTCTCGAAGTTCGGCGATCGTGAGATCGATTTCGTCACGGCGCATGAGCTCGGACACATGTGGTGGGGCGGGCAGGTGCGCAGTCCGATCCTGCAAGGCATGTACGTGTTGAACGAGACCCTCTCCAGCTATGCGGCGATCATGCTGAGCGAGCACGTCGAGGGCCGAGCGGTGGCGTATGGGCAGGCTGCCGCCATGGGAGCGCAGTACCTCGACCTCCGCAGCCGCCAGCGCATCGAGGAGTTGCCGATCGTGCGCTCCGAGACGGCGATTGCCGGGACCAAGGGCGTGCACGCGATGGTCGCGCTGCGCGACGTGCTCGGAGCCGAACGCGTGAACCTCGCCCTACGGCGTTTTATCGAGAAGTACGGCAACCGGCCGCCGCCGGACCCGACGACGCGCGAACTCATCGCGGAGCTCCGGGCCGTCGCGGACGAAGAGCATCAGGCGTTGATCACCGACTGGTTCGAGCGAATCACGTTGTACGACGTGGCCGTCACGGGCGCCCAGAGCCGCGCGGCGGGCGACGCCTACGAGGTGACGATCGAGATCGCGGCGCGGCAGCTCGATGCCGACGGCGCCGGCGTCGAGACCGAGGTGCCGCTGTCGGCGCCGTTCGACGTCGCCGTGTTCGCAGCGGATGCGGACGACTCCGCCGAGCCGATCTATCTCAAAAAGCATTGGCTCACGTCCGGCCCGCAGCGCGTCGTCGTGCGCGTGCCGGTGCGGCCGGGGCGGGTTGCCGTCGATCCCTATGGACTGAGGCTCGACCGGCGTGCCGCGGACAACGCCCGCGACGCGTAGGCGCAGCGCACTTCGGTCGATTCGGCATGTGGAGTCGGGTACCGTAGACATGCTTTCTGGATCGAGGACAGCATGTGGAATCCGCGACGCACACATGCCGAATCGGCCCGTGCGTCACGGCGCGTATGGACTTGGGGCGGTGTGTGACGACGTCGATGTCTCGGAGCGAACGTGCGACTACCGCGTCACCGCGCCGCGGCGCGATTGGATGCCCTCGGCCACGCGGCGCCCAAACTCTGCGTCCGCCTTGCTGAAGTGACCGACGGACCGCTCGATGATGTCGTCCCGCGAAACCTGCGCCAAGCTGTCGGCGATGTTGTCGACCAGCCGCTGCTGGGCGTCCGGCGCCTGCAGGCGGTAGAGATCACCCGCCTGCTTGAAGTCGTCCACCTCGCGCGGCACCTGCGGATAGTGTCCCGACACGCCGGACACGTCCAGGCCGGCGAACATCTCCTCGTTCGTCTGGACCGGGCCGTCGAAGCTGTTCGGCTCGTAGTTCTTCAGCCGCCCGCTCGGCGCACCGATCGGCATCGCGCCGTCGCGGCCGTAGTTGTGCACGCCGTCCACCGCGGCCTTGGCGCTGTTGACGGGCATGTGGGCATGGTTGATCCCGAGGCGGTAGCGATGGGCGTCGCCGTAGCCGAACAGGCGCGCCTGCAGCATCCGGTCCGGTGACGGACCGATGCCGGGGACGAAGTGCCCGGGGTCGAACGCTGCGTGCTCGGTCTCGGCGAAGAAGTTGTCGGGCGTGCGGTTCAGGACGAGCTTGGCGATCGGGATCAGCGGGTAGTCCCCGTGCGGCCAGACCTTCGTGAGGTCGAACGGGTCGATGCGATACGTCGCCGCGTCGGCTTCCGGCATCACCTGCACGTTGAACGTCCAGCTCGGGTATTCGCCGCGCTCGATGTGCTCGTAGAGGTCCTGGTGGCAGTGGAACTGGTTCTGCCCGCCGACCACCGCCGCCTCCGCGGACGTGAAGTTCTGGATCCCCTGGTCCGTCTTGACGTGGAACTTCACCCAGAAGCGCTCACCGGCGGCATTCACCCACTGGAACGTGTGCGAGCCGAAACCGTGCATACAGCGGTACGAGGCCGGAATGCCGCGGTCGCTGAACAGGATCACGAACTGATGCGTGGCCTCCGGTGCGTGCGAGAAGAAGTCCCAGACGTTGTCGGGCTCCTGCCGGTTCGTGTACGGGTCCTGCTTCTGCGAGTGGATGAAGTCCGGGAACTTGATCCCGTCCTTGATGAAGAAGATCGGCGTGTTGTTGCCCACCAGGTCCCAGTTGCCGTCCTCCGTGTAGAACTTCATGGCGAAGCCGCGCGGGTCCCGCGCCACGTCCGGACCGCCGCGCGACGCAGCGACGGTCGAGAAGCGGATGAACAGGTCCGTCCGCTTGCCGACCTTCTCGAACACCTTCATCTTCGTCCACTTCGGAACGTCGGGGCTCGTCACCTCGAGATAGCCGTACGCGCCCGTGCCCACGGCGTGCACGATCCGCTCGGGGATCCGCTCGCGGTTGAACCGCGCGAGCTTCTCGATGAGGTGCTGGTCCTGCAACAGCGTCGGCCCGTGGGGACCGGCGGTCTGCGAGTTCTGGTTGTCGACGACGGGCGCGCCGCTCTCGGTGGTCAGCTTGGGTCGTTGGGCCATGTCGAACTTCCTTGCGTGCGGAGGGGTGTGAAGAACAGGCAATCGGCTCGCGGGCGCGCGCGGCGCCCGCGTCGATGTCGCGCTGGTTGCGTGCGCTCATTTTGGCAGGACTTGCGCGGATGGGTCAATGCCCCACATCCGCCGCACGGCACGCCGGCGTCGCCTGCCACGGCGCCGGTTCGGCGCGTATATTTCTCACGCGGGCGTTGACGAATCCCGCTCGCGCTCGTGCGATCCACCCTTGCGGACGGAGACGAATGATGCGTCAACCTGCCAACCCCCGCCTCCACCGCCCCAGCGCCTACACCCTCGTCGTCACCGTCTCCGCATTTGCCGCCGGCTGGCTCACCGCGCCGCCGCCGGCCCTGGCGTGCAGCTGCCTGCCGCCGCAGCCGCCCGCCGAAGCGCTGGCGGCCGCCGATGCGGTGTTCCGCGGCACCGTGGTCGCGGTGGCGTCGAACGACCTGGGCGTCAACGCCACGCTGCGGGTGCGCACCGTCTGGAAGGGCCCGCTGGCACCTCGGCTGGACGTCCGGACGGCGACGAACTCCGCCGCGTGCGGCTACCCGTTCCATCTCGGCGACGACCTGATCGTGTATGCCCTGGGCGAAGCGGCGGGCAACGGGACCGACTGGCAAACCAGCAGCTGCGACCGCACCGGTGTCCACGCGCCTGCCGAGGCCGCCGCCCTCGGCCCGCCGCTGTACGATCGCCCGGTCGACGACCCGCCCATCCCGAACTGCCCGCGCTGCCCGATTCCCTCCGCCGCCGGCGCGCTGGCGAACGCCGACGTGGCGTTCCTCGGGCGGCCGCTGCGCGTCCGGGACGCGGGCAGCGACGGCGGTTGGGAACGGCGCGTCCGCTTCCGCGTCCTCGGCGTGTGGAAGGGCGACCCGCCGACCGAGGTCGATGTCACGGCCCCGTACGCGGCTTGGGCCTGCCGCGGGGAGCACTGGCTGGACGACGAGGCGGGCGCCCTGGTCTTCGCCCAGCGCGCGGCGGACGGCGGTCTGTCGATTTCGATATGCGGCCGACTGGATCGTTTCGACGCCCAAGACGCCGCATCCCTTGGACCGATGCGGCCCGGCGCGGCCGGCGAACTCTACCTGCCTTCGGCGGCGCGCTTGGCGCCCTGACCGTCCGCGCGTGCCGCAGGCGGCCGACCGCCCGGCCCACCGGCGCCGGCCGCGGTCGCGCCTCAGCTAGCGCCTCGGCCGGCGCCGCCCAGCAGCTCCGCCAGCCCTCCAGCGCCGAGCATGTCCTGAATCGCCGGCATGAGCCCGGCCAGCTGACCGGCGTCGAAGCCGCCCTGCTGCCGCTGCTTGCCCAGCTGGCCCATGATGATCGGCGCCAGCATCGCCAGCGCGGCGCTCACCGTCGACGGATCGAGGCCGAGCCGGGTCGCGATCTCCTTAACGATCGCCGATTCCTTGCCGCCGAAGACGTGGCCCAGGATCGCGCCGCCGGTCGTCGTGTCCGCCTTGCCGAGGTAGCCGACAAGGTCGTCGAGGATGCTGCCGTCGTGGTCGGCATCCAGCGCGCCGTTGAGCAGGTCGGCGCCCAACGCCGACTGGGCGTTGCCGGCCATGCCGGCCATCATCGCCGGTACGGCGCGGTTCACGATCTCGCCGGCGGTCATCGGATCGATCCCGAGCTGGGCGGCGATCTGGTTCACGGCGGCCGGGTCGATCTGGTCGAGCATCGTCTGCAGTTGGTCGGGGGTCATCGCGATCTCTCCTGGCATAGGGGGGGGAGCCAAACGGGACGGGCACGCTCCCGTCGCGCGCGCGCCTTGTTGGATTGGCGCGACCGCGCGTATTGTAGCGCCGCATGCGCACGCCACCGACGGGCATCGTCACGTTCCTCTTCACGGACATCGAGGGCTACACCCGGGGCTTCGAGGCGGCACCCGCGGCGATGGCCCGCGCCGTGGCGCGCCACGACGCCTGCGTGCGGGGCGCGGTCGAAGCGGCGGGCGGGGTCATCTTCAAGACGATCGGCGACGCGTTTCAGATCGCATTCGCCCGGCCCGAGGGCGCGCTCGACGCGGCCGTCGCGGCGCAGCGCGCTCTGGCGGCCGAGGATTGGGCGGCCATCGACGGCCTGCCGGGCGCGCTCCGGGTGCGGATGGCCGTCGACGTGATCGTCGCCGAGCCGCACGACGGCGACTACCGCACGCCGCGGCTGAACCGGATCGCCCGCTTGATGTCCGCCGGGCACGGCGGCCAGGCACTCTTGACCGGCGACGCCGTCGTCGCCCTCGCGGATCGCCTGCGCGACGGCGTGACGCTCCGCCCGCTCGGCGCGCACCGACTGAAGGACCTCCGCGAGCCGGTGACGGCCTTCCAGGTCGTGGCGACAGGCATGCCCGACGTCACGACGCCCCTCAAGACCGCCGGCCCGCTCTCCACCCGCGACCGGATCGTCGTCGTGGACCCGCATGCCGGCGACGGGCCGCTCGTCGGCGCGGCGGCACGACCCACCGGTGCGCTGTTCAACGATCTGCTGGCCGTCGTCCGCGGCCGGGCCGAGACGGCCCGGATCAGCTTGGCCGAGGCTAGGCAGCTCATCGCGCACCGGCCGGCCGACGAGGTGGAGTTCCGCCTGATGCGCCTGGCCGAGTGGAGCCAGCCGCGGTACCGATTGGACAGCCGCTTCGTGGCACTCTCCATGTGGGTCGACCAAGGCGAGCAGGCCGCCAGGGACCGCTGGGTGGCTGCGCCGGAGCGCTACGACGACCTTGGCACGCTCATGCGCACCGTGCCGGATACCGCGCTCGTCGTCCTCGGGCCGCCGGGCAGCGGCAAGAGCACGCTGCTGCGGCGGCTCGAGCTCGATCTGGCGATCGACGGGCTTCGCGCGCCCGCCGACCAGCCCGCACGCGCCCCCCTCAGCTGGTTCGTTCCGCTCAACCAGTATCGCGACCGTACGGCAGCCGATCCGGGCGACTGGCTCGCCGATCGTTGGACCGCCCGCTACCCCGCCCTGCCGCCCCTGCCCGACCTGATCGCCGCGGGCCGGATGATCCTCCTCCTGGACGGCTTGAACGAGATGCCGCACGGCTCGCCCGACGCGTACCGCCGACTGGTCCGACGCTGGCAACGTTATGTCGCCGACAGCGCCCGGATTGCGCCAGGGACGCGGGTCGTGTTCAGCTGCCGCAGCCTCGACTACAGCGCGCCGCTCTCCACGCCCGACCTGCGCGTGCCGCAGGTCGTCGTCGAGCCCATGTCCGACGGCCAGATCCGCGCGTTCCTCGACGCATACGCGCCGTCGCTGGCCCTCGAGCTCTGGGCCCAGCTGACGGAGCGCGGCCAGCTGTCCCTCGTGCGCTCCCCGTTCCTGGCACGTCTGCTCGTCGAGCAGGCGCTGCACGAGGGCACGCGGGCCACGAGCCAGGCCGCACTGATCACGGGCTTCGTGCGGCAGGCGCTGCGCCGCGAGATCGAACTCGGCAACCCGCTCCTCGAACCCGACACGCTCCTCACCGATCGCGACGTGAAGCGGATCGCCGCCGGCGGCTGGCCGGGCGCCTACGACTTGCCGGAGCGCGGCGCGCTCGTGGGATCGGTGGCAGGCCTGGCGCACGCGATGCAGGCCGGCGGCATTCGGCCCGACGGCGGCCAGGTGCGCATCGACTACGACGCCGCGCTCGCGGCCGTCGGGCATCCGCGGGCGGCGGACATCGTCCACGCCGGCATCGACCTCGGCTGGCTGGACGAGGACACCGGGGCGGACGAGGTACTGTTCAGCCACCAGCTGCTGCAGGAATACTTCGCCGCCCGTGCGTTCGCCGAGCAGCCCGCGGTCGAACGGCTGCGCTCGGCATGGCGGACGGCAGACGCGGGCGCCGGACTCGACGACCTCGTCGCCCGCCTGCCGGCCGCCGATCCGCTGCCGCCGTTGCCGACCACCGGCTGGGAGGAGACGGCGGTTATGGCGGTGGCGATGAGCGACGATCCGGCGGCCGTGGTGGGCGCGATGATGGATGCGAACCTGGCGCTCGCCGGGCGGTGCGCCGCGCAGCCGGACGTGCTGCCGCGCTTGGGCGCCGACGGCCTCGACCGCATGCGACGCGCGCTGGCGGATCGCAGCCGCGACGACGCCGCCGACCTGCGCGCCCGGTTGGCGGCTGGACTCGCGCTCGGGCCGCTGGCCGATCCGCGATTCGAACGGCGCGACGGTCCGCACGGCACGTATATCGCGCCGCCGGTGGCGACGCTCCAGGGCGGCGACTACCTCCTCGGGGACGATGCGCCGATCCGCTTCGGCGAGCAGATCTGGACGGACCATCAGCCGCGCCACGGGGTGTGGCTTGCGCCGTATTCCGTCGGTCGCTTCATGCTCACGAACGCCGAGTGGGCATGCTTCATGGCCGCCGGCGGCTACGATGAGGAGCGATGGTGGGACACGGCAGTGGGTCGACGGTGGCGCCGCGGCGAGGGGACGGAGGCCGCGGCACACGCCAACGTGCGCAACTGGCTGGCCGTCATCCGGGCCAACCCCGGCATGCCCGCCGAGGAGCTCGCCCGCGGGCGCTGGAGCGCCGAGATCCATGAGCGCTGGCTGCGTCGACTGGCGATGACCCCCGCGGAGTTCGAAGCGCACCTGGAGTCGTCGTTCCCCGGACGGCGCAAGTCCGAACCGCAGTTCTGGCGCGACGCCCGCTTCAACAACCCGGCCCAGCCCGTCATCGGCATCAGCTGGCACGAGGCCCGCGCCTATTGCGCGTGGCTGCGCGCCCAGACGGGCCGGCCGTTTCGCCTGCTGACCGAGGCCGAGTGGGAAGCGGCCGCCCGCGGCCCCAGCGGGCGGCGTTTCGCGTACGGCGACGCCCCGGATCGCTGGCGGGCGAACACGATGGAGACCCATCTGCGCCAGGTGGCACCGATCGGCATCTTCCCGGGCGGCGACACGCCGGAAGGGCTCGCGGACATGGCCGGCAACGTCTACTCCTGGACGAGCACCGCCTGGGGAGCCGATCCCGAGACGTCCGCCTTCCCGTACCCGTATGCCGCCGACGACGGCCGCGAGGCCGCCGACACGGCGCCGGACGTCCAGCGGATCATCCGCGGCGGCTCGTGGTACGACGACCACCCGACATCGCTCGCGTACGCGCGGAACAACGCGTATGCGAGCGATCGGCGGCGGATGAGCGGGGTGGGCGTGCGGCTGGCGTGCGGTTGATGCCACTTGAGCGGCATTGTCCCCTGTACGCGGCCCGAACCCTCGATGTACCGCAGTCGCGAACCGGACGGGCGGAAGTGACGCTGGCTTGCCGTCTGACGGCGCCTGTATACTCGCCGCCCAAGGACGCACGGCAGCGGGTTCCCGCTCGCCACATCGCCACATGCAGACTTGTGAGGCCATGACCGCGGACTCCGACGCCGAACTCGTCGCCGCCACCCTTGCCGGTCGGACGGGGCGCTACGCCGACCTCGTCGAACGCCATCAGCGCCGCCTGTTCCTGTCCGTTCGCCGGATCGCCGGCAGCGACCGCGACGCCGAGGAGATCGCTCAGGATGCGTTCGTCCGCGCGTGGGAGAACCTGGCGCAGTACGATCCGGCCTACCCGTTCTTCCCGTGGCTGTCGCGCATCGCCGTCAACCTCTGGCACAACCGGAATCGGCGCATCCGGCGCGAGGTGGCGCTGGAGGACGGCGGGCCGGAAGGCGCCGCAGACGGCGCACCCGCCGACGAGTGGCGCTGGGCGGACGACGCGCCGGCGCCCGAGGCGTTGGCCGACGCCGCCGCGTTGCGGCGACGGGTCTGGCAGGCCGTCGACGCGCTGCCGGCCGATGCGCGCGAGATCGTCGTGATGCGCCATGCGCTCGAGTTGTCGTACGACGAGATCTGCGAGGCGACGGGGCTGGCAATGGGAACGGTGAAGAGCCGGCTGTCGCGGGCGCGAGCGGTGTTGGCGGGGACGCTGCACGATGCGGCGGGCGTGAGGTGAGAGGGCGGTGGGTGATCCTCAGGGATCGGGCGGTGCGGCGGGGTCCCGATCACGCATCCGGCGCGCCTCTTCCTGCAATGCCTTGAAGAAGTCGCTCTCCGTGATCGCGGCGACACTTTCCGCCCGCCGGACTTCGTCGATCTCGACCCGCAGGGCGGTCAGCTCTTGGACCAGCGCGCGCTCGCGGGCGCGGACGGAGGCCAGCATCGCCGTGAACGACGTGACGAAGCGGGTGGTGTCGTCGTTGTCCGCACCGGCCGCGGCCGATGCGATGGCCGCCTGCGCGTCGTCATAGCGACCGTCGGCGACGAGCTCAGCCCAGGCGAAGAGGTACTCGGTGTGGCGCAGGCTGCGGCGCAATCGGCCGCCCGTCAGCCTGAGGAGGCGCGACGCCACTTCGGGCGAGCGGGCGAGCGTGTCGTCGAATACCGTGCGCCGGAGACGCTGCAGCGTCGCTTCGCTTGCGGCGGCCACGCCGGCCGTGCGCGGACCGCCGTCCAGGAGCGCAAGCTCGCCGAACGAGGAGCCGGGGCCGAGTCGCTCGAGCACGACGCGGCGGCCGTGGTCGTCGGACAGGTACGCCTCGACCGTTCCGGCGACGACGACGAAGAACGCATCGCCCGGATCGCCCGCTTCGAACAGGACATCGCCGGCCGCCAGGCGCACGGTCTCCCAGGCGGACGGGGGCAGGCCGAGCGCCCGCAGCCTTTCGGGCGCCGCCGGATCGCCCGACCGCCCCGGTTGCCCATCGCGCGACGGGGCCGCCATCGGAACCGCTAGCCGCCCGTCCGGTCGTCGAGCAGCGCCCAGAGATCGATCGGCAACTCGCGCGTCGGGCGCATCCCGAACGCGACGTTGTACCGACGAACGCCATCGGCCTCATCGGACCGCGCGAAGCCCTTGGCCTCCAGATCGGACAGCAGTCGGGCTGCGTCGTCGACGCTCAGCCCGAGGCCGTCGGCCACGTCGGCTGCCGCCGCATCGCCGCGCCGGGCCACCCACTGGACCAACCGCCGCAGCTCGTCGGGCAGGTCGGTGAGCTCCGCAGGGCTGACACCGGACCCGGGCGCGACGCGGTCCATCTCTTCCTGCAGGCGCTCGAACAGATCGTCCATCCCGTCGCTCCCTCTCCTCGGGCCCGTCAATACAGCTCGGGCATCGGGATCGGCGCGGGGTGCGGCCGGCACGTCTGGCACCACAGCGCATTCGACACGGCGATCGCCTTGGGCGTCTGCGCCTCGCCGACGTAGACCGTCAGGACGTAGACGTGCGGCCGATAGCAGTCCTCGCAGATCAACCGGCCGCAGAACGGACAGACGCCGATCGGCTCGCCCTTGCAACGGTGGCACCTCACGAGGTTGCCGTCGCGCCGAGAAGATGCCGCGCCACGGCGCGCAGCTCGCCCGTCAGCGGGTCGTCCGGATAACGCGCGCTGAACAGCTCGGCGCTTGACAGCCGCATGAGCGCGTCGCTGTGGGGCAGGACCGCGAGCACCGGGCAGCCGTACGCCGCCTCGACGTCGCGCTTCAGCGCCGCCGGATCGGTCCCGTCCGGCACCTTGTTCACGACGATCGCGAGCTCGGGCACCTCGAGCCGCCGCGCCACGTCGATCGTCACGCTCGTGCCCTGGTAGTCCTGCTGGTCGGGCCGCAGCACGACGACGACGCAATCGCTGATCGCCACCGAAAGCAGCGTCTCGGGGTTCAGGCCGGGGTGCGTGTCGATGAAGAGCGCATCCAGAGCCAGAGCCGACTTCAGGCGGCGAAAGCCGTCGTTCAGCCGGCCGACGTCGAATCCCTCGCGCAGCACCTTCGTGATCGCGCCCGTGTTCAGGCTACCGGGCACGAGGAACAGCCCCGGACCGACCTCGGCCCCGGCCACCGGATAGGCCGCTTCCTCGACCGCACACTTGCCCCACAGGTAGTCGTTCAGCGTAGGCCCGGCGGGCGTGGACGACCACCCGAACGGAACGTGCAGCCCCGGCGACTGGATGTCCGTGTCCACGACGCCGACGCGCCGCCCTGCCTGCACGGCCAGCGCCGCCAGGTTGGCCGTCAGGTTCGTCTTGCCGGTGCCGCCGCGATAGGAATGGATCGAGATCGTCCTGCCCATGCCGCCCCCTGCCGTGTTCATTGTGCCCGTTCGATGCGCCCGTTCATTGCGCCCGCTCGTCCAGCGTGTCCCAGAGATTATCCGTCCCGCCGTCGGTCGCCGCAACCGCCTCGTCCAGCCTCGCCCACAGCGTGTCGTCCTCCGTCGGCCAGACGGCGCGCACATAGGCCATCACGTAGACGCCGATCGACCGCTGCGCCTCGTCCATCGCGCGCCGCAGCGCAGCGGCATCGCCCTCCAGGCGCGCCTTCAAGGTTCCGGCCGACGCCAGCGCGGCCGCCTGCCGCTTGAGGCCGAAGCGCGCCTGCAAACGCAGCAGATCGCCGACCTCCGCCGCGCGCGCCGACCCGAAGTGCGCCTCGACCGGTGCGAGGAGCGTGCGCACCTGGCGCAGCCGCTGGACGGCGCCGGCCTCCGCCTCGGTGACGCCGACGTCCGGCGCCAGCGCCTGACGCAGCCACGACCGCTCCTCGTGCAATCCCTGGACGATCATCGCCGCCACCGCCGCGACGCCGCACAGGCCGAGCCCGATCGCGCCGTAGACGCGCACCGCCGGCGACAGCAGATCCACGGCCGCCGTCCAGCCGTTGAACGTCACGTGCAGCGCCATCGCGGCCGCAAGCCCGCCCGCCAGCGCCGCCGCACGGCGGGCATCCCGCCCGAACCGCCACCGCCCGAGGGCCACGCCCACCAGCGCACAGGCCGTGCCGTGCATGAGCGACGCCCCGAACACACGGTTGATGCTCATGCCCAGGCCGTCCGCCGCCGGCGCGCCGAGCAGGTAGACGAGGTTTTCGATCATCGCAAAGCCCGTGCCGGTGGCGAAGCCGAGGATCGCGCCGTCGACGAAGTACGTGAAGCTCGGCCGCCGCACCTGGTCCACGAGGACGAGCGCTTTCACCAGCTCCTCCGCGACCGGCGCCACGCCGACGATGACGACCGCCCTCGCCAGCACGCCAAGCGCCGCGCCGTTGATCGCCAGGGCGATCCCGAACGAGGCGCAGCCCCAGCCGATGCACAGAACGACGGCGCGGCGGTCCGTCGAAGCATACAGGTCGAGCCGGCGCACGACGTACAGGAAGAGGAGCGGGATGAGAACGGAGACGACCGCTGCCGCGATCGTCGGCACGGCGCCGGTCGGCATCCGGCTAGCGGCGCCGGAGCCATGCGCCGGCGAGGCCGACGCCAAGCGCAACGAGCGCAACGACGAGCAGCGACGGCGCGGCAAGGCCGGCCGCGGCGCCGCTCATGGAACCGGCCGTGCCCGCCGCGCCCGCCGACCACAGCGCCAGCGCCAGCACCGCTGCGAGCGAACCGACGGCCAGCGCGGGACCGAGATCGATGCGCCCAAGGACATCGCGCAGCCGAGCGAGCACACCGACGGCCGGTGCGCGCGGCGTCCCGTTCGGTTCCGGAACCGCACCTGCCTTCGCAGCCCGGCGGGCAATGCGCTGCATGACGATCGGCACGAGGTTCGGCGCAGCACCGGCCGCCGACGGCTCGCGCAAGGCCGCATGAAGCGCCACGAGGCGCACGTCGTTCGCAGATTCGACGTCCGCGCCGGCAACGCGCTCATCGACAAAGCGACCGGCGCGCGCGGCGTCCGTCAAGGTGTCGAGCACGCGGTTGGGGTCCGCCATGGCCATCCTCACCCTCGTGGGTTCGCTCCCCGAGCGCGCCGCTGCGAGCTGTGCAGTATACACACGCCGGGGGCGGCTTGTTCCGCGCCCGGCGCCGGAAAGCCCACACCTAGCGACGGACTGTGGTGTTAGGATGAATGGGGACGGCGGCTGGGGGACGAGGGACCGGCGCACAGCGCCACCGCGTCGACGAGGCACACCCGCGCGTCGACGAACCAGGAGCGACGGATGCAGACGCGAACGACCCCCACGGCTTCGGCGACCCACGATTCGGCGCAGCGCGCAGTGTGGACGGTGATCCTCTCCGCCGCGTTCGCCGTCGGAGCCGCATCGGCGCTCGGGTCGTCGCCCGACGCGCCGCGTTCGATCGACGGGCGACGCGCACACGCACAGGCGCCTGCCCCGCGCGAGGTCCTGCCGGGGCGCGTCCATCTGCCCTTTGTTCTCAAATCACCCCTGTGCCGCGTCGAAGGCACGTACGTCGACGTCGTCCTCGTCCTCGACCGCTCGACCTCGATGCGGCGCGCGATCGAGCCCGGAACGCTCTCCAAGAACGATGCGGCGATTCAGGCGGCGCACGACTTCGTCGGGCTGCTCGACCTGAAGCCCGACGCCGCCGGCCGGAGCGATCAGGTGGCCGTCGTAGGCTTCAACGACACGGCTTGGACCGCCCAGCCGCTGACGGACGATGCCGCGGCGGCCGGCGCGGCGCTCGACGGGATCGCCGATACGCTGTCGGACGGCACGCGGCTCGACCTCGCCTTCACCGGCGCCGCCTCGGCGCTGGCGGGCGCCGGGCGGCGCAGCGCGAACAAGGCGCTCATCGTCGTGCTGACGGACGGCCTGCCCAACCGGGTGCCGTTCGGCCCGGGGAGCCCGTACCCCGGCAGCCTGCGCCAGGAGGACGCCGTGCTCCAGGCGGCCGCGTCCGCCAAGGCGCCCGGCGCACGCGTCTACACGATCGGCCTCGGCGGCGCGACCGACATCTCGGTGGATCTGCTGACCGCGTGCGCCAGCGATCCGTCCTACTTCCACCACGCCCCGCGACCGGAGGACCTCGCCGCGATCTACGGCCGGATCGCCACCCAACGCCGGATCTGCGACCCGCCCCCGACCGCGACGCCGGTCCCGCCGACCGCGACGCCGACCGTGACGCCGAGGCCGAGCCCGACGGCGTGCATCCCGTCCGTCACGCACACGGACGTCTCCGTCGTCCTCGACCTGTCGGAGTCCATGAGACGCACGACGCGCGGCGGGGAGACCCGCCTGGACGCGGCACTGGCCGCGGCGAACGAGCTGGTGGGGCTGCTCCGACTCCAGCCGGACGCGCGCGGCGGGCACGACCAGGTGGCGATCAGCGGTTTCCACAGGGAGGCGTTCACCGCCATCGGACTGACCCGCGACGCAGCTGCGGTCGATGCGACGCTGCAGGGCTTGGCGCAACGCCTCAGTCGCGGCACGCGGCTCGACCTGGCGTTCATGCAGGGCCAGTCGGCGCTCGACGCCGGTCCGCGCGTACCGGGCAACACACCGGCGATGGTCGTGCTGACGGACGGACAGTCGAGCGGCGTTCCGGCGGACCCGGGGCGTACGGTCGACGAGACCGTCCTCGAACGCGCGGCGCGCGCGAAGGCCGCGGGCACCAAGGTGTTCACGATCGGGTTGGGCAACGCCGATGAGATCGACCGCGCCCTGCTCCAGACCGCGGCGAGTGACCCGTCTCTCTACTTCGAGGCGCCGGACGGCGACGATCTGGCCGCCATCTATCGACAGATCGCGGGCTCGCTCACCGGCTGCCCGTAGCGGCGGCGACCGACCGCGTCGGACAGCCCGCGTAGACGCCGCCCGCGGCCAGCACATCGCCCTTCATCACGACGCCGTGCGGCAGCACCCGGGCGCCGGCGCCGACGGTGGCACCGTAGAACACGACGGCGTTGTCGCCGATCGTGGCACCGGGCCCGATCCGCACGTGATCGATCTTGAGGATGCGATCTTCGAAGCTGTGCGCCTGGAACTGGCCGAGGACGATCGCGTCGTCGCCGAAGTGCAGCATGTCGGGGTCGACGACGTGCGCGAAGCCGCTGCCGAGCACGACGCGCTTGCCGATTTCCATCCCGAACAGGCGCAGGACCGCGTTCAACCACAATGTCCCCTCGAGCGGCGCGAGCACGGGGTGCGCCCAGAAGCCCCACGCCATGTAGCAGAAGTCCCACCGCGCGCACCAGCACGACCAGAACGCATGCTGCCCCGGCTTCACCCGGCCGAGCAGCGCCCACTTGAGGACAATGACCGAGGCGACGAGGACGGCCGCCGCCGCCAGCGTCGCCGTAGGCACGACGACGCCGAACAGCCATGCCCTGCCGAACGCCGTCGTCGCCCATCTTGCAGCCGCGGTGTCCATCACCGCGATCCAACCGATAGCCACGATCATGGGCCAGGCGGGCAGCGTCAATCGAAGCGACTCCCAGAACGCGCGCGTCCACCATCGGGCAGGGCCGGGGACGTGCGTCAGCCGGCGGTCGGAGGGAACGCGTTCGCGCCGCGGCAGGCGGAACGGCGGGTGGCCGAACCATGCGACGCCGTTCGACGCGGGCACGGCTTCGACGGACGCGACCGCGTCGATGGCGTCGGGATCGGGCGCGGTGGCGACGCCGACGAACAAGGCGTCGTTCCAGCGGTGGCCTGCGGCGATGACACTGTGGTTGCCGAGAAAGGTGTCACGGCCGAGCGAGGTGTCCCGGACGGTGACGGTGCCGCGGTCGACACGCGGCCCGGCCAGGTAGATGCCGTCGGCCAGGAACGAATCGGCGCCGATCGAGGTGCACTCCGGCACGGTATCGATGATCGTGCTGATCTCGCCGCCCTGTCCGATCCGCATGCCGGCGGCGCGCAGCCAGCCGCGCCAGAGCATCGAGCCCGACAGCCACGTGCCAGCTGATGCGAGCACGCCGGTCTTGAACATCGCCCGCGCTGCAGCCGTACTGAGCCGGTCGTACGTACCTGGGCGCACGCGCCCAACCGCGCGCATGGCCCCGACCAGGGCCGTGAGGCCGAGCACAAGGCCAAGCGCCGCCAGAACGACGGTCGCCACCGCCAGCGCGGCCACGTCGCTCGGTGCGGTCAGCCAGTCGGCGACGTCGTCGCCCGTCCACGAAGCCGCGCGGAGCCCGACGGCGGCCGAGGCAAACAGTGGCGTCATCCACAGGACCGGGATGAAGGCGCGCCCGACGACGATCAGAAGCGCGTGAACGACCGGCGACATAGCCCTACCGCCGGTGATCTCCGGCGGCGCAGGCGACCGATCAAGCGGTCCGGCCGGGACGCCGTCCCAGCGCTCCCCCGGCGGGACCGCGGCGCCGCTTGCCAGGAATGACAAGGCGGTCAGCTGCCCGCCGCGGCCGATCGCCGCGCCCGGCCCGACGCCGGCCCGCACGTCGAGCGTTGCGCCGTCGGCGAGCGTCACGGCGTCGACGACGAGCTCACCGGCCTCGAACGTGACCGGTCGCGCCACGGCGTCCTGGCCGAGCGTCACATCGTCGCCCAGCGTGAGGACATCCCAACCGCCGCCGCTCAGGTCCACCCCGCGGTGCACGTGCACCCGCCGGCCGACGCCGGCGCCGAGCGCCCGCAGCGCGACGGACGTCCATGCCGTGCCGGCGATGAGCGCCCACGGCACCTTGCGGGCGGCGTGCGTCACGATCCAGTGACGGGTATGGAAGGCGCCCCAGACGGGGTGCCGCCCCGCTTCGTACCGCCCGATGACGGCCCGCTTGACGAGCGCCGCCCACCCGATGGCCAGCGGCAGCGCAGCGAGCCGCGCCCCGCCAAGGGCAATCGGAATGAGGACGAACCCGCCGACTAGGTCGACGCGCTGCAGCAGCCAGGGCCACGCGACGAGTACGGCCGCGTAGGCCGCGGCGCTGCCGGCGACGAGGTGCACGGCCAGCCAGGCGGTTTGAACGGCGATCATGCGGCGGGGGGCGGAGGCGGCATGGACGGGAAGGGCTGCGTGGTGGGCGGGCGCCGAATGGGGGCGTGGGACCAAGGGCTCGGATGAGGGGCGGTGGACGGTCGGCGCAACGGCACGGACGCGCGCGGCGAGGCGGGCGATCGTCGGGGCTTCGTAAAGGTCACGGACGCCGACGCCTTCGAACGACGCCGGCGGATCATCGGGCGAAGCCGATCGGTCGTCCCGCAGCGCCAGGATGACGGCAACGGCGGTCAGGGATGTGCCGCCGAGGACGGTGAAGAAGTCGTCGGCGGGATCGATGATCGGCTGGGCCGAGCCCCCGACCGGGTGATCCGCGTTCTCGCCGAAGCCGAGCGCGGCGGCGAAGGCCTGGGCGACGCGCCGCTCGGCCCAGTCCTGCGGACGCGCTGCGCCCGCGGCTCGAGCGCGGGGCCGCGCTTCGATCGGGGGCAGCGCGCGGCGGTCGAGCTTGCCCCCGACGCTCGTCGGGAGGTCGGGAAGGAAGCCGAAGCGGCGGGGCACCATGTGATCGGGCAGGATCGCGCCAAGGGCGGCGGCGAGGGCGGCGGCGTCCGGCGGTGCGTCGGTCCGCTCCGGAACGATGTGCGCGACGAGGACGGCCGCCGGGCCGTCGCCCTGGACGCTGGACGCGGCGGCGCGGACGCCGGGCAGCGCGGCCAGGTGCGTGTCGATCGCCTCGAGCTCGATCCGGTGCCCCCTCAGCTTCACCTGGGCGTCGATCCGGCCGAGGTACAGGAGCGTGCCGTCGGCCGTCCGCCGCACGCGGTCGCCCGTACGGTAGATCCGGCCGATGTGCGGGTGCGTCGGGAAGCGTTCGTCGGTCAGCGCATCCTGGCCGAGGTAGCCGCGGGCGAGCGAGATGCCGCTGATGCAGAGTTCGCCGTCGGCGTCCGGGACGTGCGCCGCGCTGCCGTCGATCGCCCGACCGATCGTTACGGGCCGTCCGGGCGTCACGTCCGCGCGCACGACGGTCACGGTGCATTCGGTCGGGCCGTAGCCGTTCACCATCCGCCGGCCGCGCGACCAGGCGTCGGCCAGATCCTGCGGCAGCGCCTCGCCGCCGACGTACAGCAGGCGGAGCGCGGGCAGCGCGGCCGCGGGATCATCGCAGGCCATCATCCGCAGCAGCGTCGGCGGCGGACAGAGCACGGTGATCCGTTCGTGCGCGAGCCAGGCGACGAGGTCGGGGCCGAGGCGGACGGCGGCATCGTCCAGGACGACGAGCGTGGCACCCGCGGCGAAGGCGAGCCAGGTCTCCTCGATGGACGAGTCGTACGCGGGCGAGGAGCACTGGGCGACGCGGTCGTCGGGCGTGAGGGCGAAGGCGGCGACGTCCGAGGCGACGAGGTGGACGATGCTGCGGTGCTCGATCATCACGCCTTTGGGGCGGCCGGTGGTGCCGGACGTGTAGGTCAGGTAGGCGAGGTGGGTGGGGTGTACGGGATGTACGATGTCGGTCGGCTTGCCGAGGGAGGCCTCACCCCCCGACCCCCTCCCGAACCCCACCGCACCTCCGGTGCGGCGGGGACCCCATTGAAGAGTTGGGGGGAGGGGGAGGATCACGGGTTGAGGGGAATGGGCTACCGCGTCGGACGATTGCGCTCGCGAACGATCGAAGATCCGTGCGCCGAGGCGCTCGGCGCCGTCTTCGTCCGTCAGGATCGCGACGGGTGCGGCGTCGGCGAGTACGGCGGCGAGGTGGGGGTCGGGGAACGCAGGGTCGAGGCAGACGTGGGCGGCGCCGGCGAGGAGGGTGCCGAGTTGGGCGGCGTAGAGCGTGATCGTGTCGCGCGGGAGGAGGATGGCGACGCGGGCGTCGGGGGCGACGAGCGGGCGGAGACGGTCGGCGATGGCGGCGGCATCCGCGGCAAGATCGGCGTAGCGGATCGACGCGCGATACGGGCGCGCGGGGCCGGGCGGCACCTCGACCGCGGTGCGGTCGGGGTGCCGGCGGGCGGCGGCGACGAAGATGTCGTGCAGGAGAGGACCGACCGGGGCGTCGGGCCGGGCGGCGGTGGGTTTGGGCATGGAGGACATGATGCGCGATGGTGTGGCTCGCGTGCACGGATTCGGGGGTGCGCGCGCCGACGCACGACACGATCATCCGGCGCGCGGCGCCTTCATCCCTCGTTCCGACGCGAGATCGGCAGGAAGATCTTGCCGGCCGGCTCCTCCGCCACGAACGTCGGCGTTGCCGGGCCGCGCGTGGCGGACGGGCTCGGGACGGCGGTGGTGGCGGAGGGCGGGGCGGTCGGGTCGATCGGGCCGGCGGTCGGCAGGGCGTCGGGGCCGGGGTCGAGGGCGAGGGCGCCGACGGCGCTGGCGTCGGCGACCTCGACGCCGCGTACCTGGGGGATGATGCCGCACGAGACGCGGCCGCCGAAGCGGCCGGTGCCGCGGAGCAGGCGGATGGCGTGCTGGCCGTTCGCAAGCGCGCGGAAGTCGATGTCCGTCAGCGTCGTGCTGGAGCGGCCGCCGATGACCTCCGAGAGCGGATAGAGCGCCGCGGCGTCCTCGTCCGAGCACGTGGTGGCCTGGATTTGCGCGGTCATGGACGCGCCGGTGCTGCCTTCGGTGATCGTGATGTTCACGCGCAGCGTCGTGCCGTCGGGCGTGAGGACGGCCTGGCCCTTGACCATCGAGTTGCGCTCGTCCTCGAGCGGGAAGGTGAGCGGCTTGGGCGGGTAGGTGCGCGACGCGTCGCGCCGCTCGTAGACGAGCACGCCAAGCGGCGTGTCGGACTCGACGCTGGCGCGGCCGGTCCCGATCGGGAAGTCGGGCAGCGCGGCGATCTCGACGACGTGGCTGGCGCCGGGCGCGAGCGGGATCACGCTGTCGATTCGGCCCTGGCCGGTCGAATCGTATGCCTTCAGGCGTGCGTTGGCCGGCGCCGCGCCGGGGTTGTGGAGGACGAGGTCGGTCGAGACGAAGTCCGTGGCGCGGCGGATCACCGGGACGCTGAAGCGCGTGCTGAGATCCTTCGGTCCGAAGGCGTTGTAGCCGGCGAGCGCATCGACGTTGCCGCCTACGCGCCAGTCCTCGAGCGCGGCGGCCAGGATGGCGCCCGATGCGGTGATGACGGCGCTGCCGCGGAACGGGGCCGGGGCCCCGGCGTCCGCCGGGATGCTCCGCCCGCCGGGCGAGAGGTCGATGTAGGCGGCGCCGAGGCCGGCGATCGTCAGCTTGCGCTCGGCGGGCACGCCCGCTGAGCCGCCGTCCTCGGCGAAGAAGCGCACGGTGGCCTGCACCGCCTTGTCGGTGGCGTTGGCGACGGCGAGCAGCGTGCCGCCGTCGGGGCCGCCGCGTACGCGGGGCAGGACCTGGACGGTCGCGGCGGCGTCGATGGGGCGGGCGACCAAGCCTGCGGCGCCCGGGTTGGCGTGGTCGTCCACGTAGCCGATCAAGGCCAGCGACCGCGGGCCGGTGATCCGCAGCGGGCCGATGAAGCCGCCGGCGGCGTTCGGGGCGAGCGTCTCCGGTCCGAAGAGGTTCGTCTCGACCGAGGTGTCCCATTCGGCGATCTGGTGGTCGTCGAGCGGTTCGGGGAACGCGACGAGCGGCGCGCCGGTCTTGGGATCGTTGATCTTGATGTCCGCCTGCGTACCGGAGCCGGGCGCGGCGTTCTGCAGGATGAGGACGCTGGACTGGCTGCCGACGTTGACGGCCATGAGCGGCAGGAGGAGCGCGCGTCCGCCCGGCGCGGATTCGATCGCCACCCCGGCACCGCTCGGCCAGCGCGTCCGGGCGAGCGCCGCGACGTAGTCGGTCGTCGTGAGCTCACCGCCGAAGCTGCTCGCCCCTGCCTGGTTGGAGAGAACGGAGAGGTCGTACGCCGCGACGCGCCCCGCGCCGATCGTCCCGCCCGTCCGGCCCGCGGCGCTGCCGTCGAACTTGGCGAACACGCGTATGGAGGTCGTGACATCCCCGCCGGTGTCGTTCATGACCTCGATGACGGTCTTGCCGTAGCCTTCCTGGCCGAGGGGAGTGAGAGGGCGGTGGGGAGCGAGAGGGGCGAATGCGTGGCGTGGGGCCAGACCGCCGAGGCCGAGTGTCCGGCGGTGGACGAGGTCGTCCGACCCGAGCGTGAGGTCGCCGCCCCCGTTCTCGCTTCCGCCGCCGTTCGCGACGAGGCCGTAGCGGATGTTGTCCGTGTGGACCTCGGGGAAGAACCATGCCGTGCCGGTTTGGGCGTGGGCGGTTCGGGCGATCGGCAGGGTGATTGAGAGGACTGTTGAGAGGGCGGTGGAGAGGGCGGTTGAGAGGGCGGTTGAGAAGATGGCGAGGAGGGCGGCGAGGGCAAGGATCGGGATGACGGGAACGAGTGCATTTCGTCGGGCGTTCGGTCGGACGGTCGGGCGGGCCGTTGAGCTGGCGGTCGGGCGGGGCATGTGTCCTCCGGGCGGAGCGCGGGCGGGCAGGCGGTTGGGCAGGCGGTTGGGCGGCGGGCGAAGCGGCCGCGCCGGTCGGCGGCGATGGTGGAGATAACCCCTTGGGGGGGTGGTTTGGTAGAGTGTGGGACGTGCATTCTGGCTGGAACGGTGCCCGGGCTGCCGCTGCGTCGTGGGGATGAGACACCATCGAGACACGGCGGTGGTATGGTTTGGCGCAATCGGATCGATTTCCTCGTTGGAGGCACGCCCTGTGTCGGACCAAGACCTGATTCCAAGCCCGGTTTCGCGCCAGCTGCGGATCTTCGCATTCGATCCGAGCATCTCGGCGCAGCTGGACACGGCCGGCATCGGCGAGATCACGATCGCCGTCCCGTGGGAGAAGGACCTCGAGCCCGGGCCGGTCGGCGAGTACATCGAGGTGATCGACGCGGACCCGGCGAGCGGTGTCTTCTACCTGCCGGTCGATCTGAACGACCCGCGGCTCCTGGCGCAGAACGGTCTGCCGCCGTCTGAGACGAACCCGCAGTTCCACCAGCAGATGGTCTACGCCGTGGCGATGGCGACGATCGTGCACTTCGAACAGGCGCTCGGCAGAGTGGCGTTGTGGTCGTCGCGGCTCGACCCGGACACCGGGTACCCGACGGCGCCCGCCAGCGAGTTCGTTCGCCGGCTGCGGATCTATCCCCATGCGCTGCGCGATCGCAACGCGTACTACAGCCCCGCGAAGAAGGCGCTCCTGTTCGGCTACTTCCCAAGCACGGCGCGGGATGCCCAGAACACGCCTGGTACGCTCGTCCACACCTGCCTATCGCACGACATCGTGGCCCACGAGACAGCGCATGCCCTGCTCGAGGGTGTGCATCCGCGGTTCAGCGAGAACGTGAACGCCGACGTGCTGGCGTTTCATGAGGCGTTCGCCGACATCGTGGCCCTGTTTCAGCACTTCGCGTATCCCGGCGTGCTGCGCGATCAGATCGCGCGGACTCGCGGCGATCTGACGAGCGACCACTTGTTGGGTAAGCTGGCACTGCAGTTCGGCATGGCCTCCGGCCGCGGCAACGCATTGCGGGACTATCTTGGGACCTGGGATGTGTCGCGCGAGAAGTGGACGCCGCATAAGCCCAACGTCCGCGCGCTGGACGAGGCACATGCACCGCATGCCCGGGGCGCCGTGCTCGTCGCCGCAGTGTTCGGCGCGTTCCTGAAGGTGTACCGCTCGCGCACCGCCGATTTGTTCAGGATCGCCACCGATGGCACCGGCGTCCTGCGCAAGGGCGAGATCCACCCGGATCTGGCTGGCCGGCTGGCCGCCGAGGCCGCGACGATCGCGCGGTACACGCTCCAGATGTGCATCCGGGCGATCGATTACTGTCCGCCCGTCGGGATCACGTTCGGCGATTACCTGCGGGCGGTCGTGACGGCTGATCACGATCTGAACCCGGACGATGTCTTCGGCTACCGTGTGGCGTTTACCGAGAGCTTCCGGCAATGGGGCATCTATCCGAAGGAGATCGGGAGCCTCTCCGTGGAAAGCCTGCTCTGGCCGACAGGCTGGCAGGCCTGGCAGGACGCCGATCGAGCTGATAAAGTGCCCGATCCGGGGTGGATGATGGACCTCTTCGTCAAGGAGCGGTCCGTCGATAGCGATGCGGAAGGGAATACGCTGCGTGGTTCGAAGGACGGCAAGATGTTTCAGTTCAAACCGTGGGGGCTCGAGAGCGACCGGCTGGCCGCCTGGGATGGGATCCGCGCAAACGGCGGCGTACTCTGGAGCTGGCTCGTGAAAGGCTTGGGCGTGAACTGGGCGAAGGCGATCGGCATCGTGATCGACGACACGGACCTGCCGAAGACGGTCATTCGGACGCGCAGCAACCCCAACAAGGCCACCGTAGAGGTGCACTCGGTGCGCACCGCGGTGCGCCGCAGCCCGCGCGGCGGCACTGTGACCGACCTCGTCGTGGAGATCATGCAGCGGCGGGCCGGATACTTCGACGAGGAGCGGCAGCAGCGACTGGATCGGGACGGGCCGCCGCTCCAGAGTGGCTTCGAGCACGTCCGCCCTAACGACGCGCCCGATTTCACGTATCGTGCCGGCTGTACGCTGCTCATCGACCCGGTCGCCAAAGAGTTACGGCGGGTCATTCGCACCGCCGGGCCGGTGCACGACAAGGATCAGCTCGACCGCGTCCGGCACTTTATCGTCAACGGCGGGATCGAGCCGCCGAACGCGTTCGACGGGATCCGAAAGGTGTTCCGGGACTCCGAGCCTTTCGCGCTCCTGCACCATCGCGACGAGGAGTAACCGTCATGACCAACCGCCGCGCGAACGCCCGCCGCGCTGCCGCTGGCGACGAGGACGCCGCCGAGCAGCTGGTACCGCCTGCCAATGGAGCGACTGTACGCATGTACCGAACCGGTCACGGCGACTGCTTCCTCCTGGCGCTGTCCGGAAAGGATGCCAACCAGCCGTTGTACGTCCTGATCGACTGTGGCTACAAGCCAGGATCGCCGGCCCACCTCAACCCGTCCCCGTCCATCGACGACATCGTGACGAACATCCGGCAGGCGACGGGTGGGCACCTCGATGTTGCGGTGATCACGCACGAGCACCAGGACCACGTGAACGGCATCTCGGCCAAGCGGTTCGAGGGCATCACGATCGGGCAGGCGTGGTTCGCTTGGACGGAGGATCCGGATGATGCGTTGGCCAACCGGCTCAGGGCGAACCACAATGACGCGTTGCTGCAGGTGCTGAAGGTGCAGGAACAGATGGCCGCGGCTGGGGATGGCGAGAGCACCGGTCGGCTGCGGAACTTCCTGGCCTTCGAGCTCGGCCTTAGTGATGAAGTAGCCGGCGACGCCGCGATCGACGCCGCGATTGCCGCCGCGGTCAAGGCCCCGTCTCGCTCGGTCAACAAGAAGTCGATGCAGGTGTTCAAGTCCCTCGCCAAGACGGTGCGATACCTCCGGCCACATGGGTCGATCATCGTGCACCCGAAGGCGCCGAACGTGCGGGTGTTCGTGCTCGGGCCCCCGCGCAACGAAGACCGAATCAAGGATCTCGGGCCGGTCGGAGAAGAAGGATTCGATCGGGGCGCACAGGCGTTCGCCTCGGCGACGAGCCACCTGATGGCGGCCGTCGAACGGAAGGACGACGGCGGGGACGCGTCCCCTTTCGCGCGGCGATTCCGGGTCGATTGGAATGAGGCGCTTTCTGTGCCGCCAACCAAGCCGCCAACCGAGCCGACACCCGAGCCGACACCCGAGCCGGCAGCCATCGCGGCGGCCAAGCAGTTTTGGCGGAGCCATTACGGCGGTCCTGAATTACCGGCTTCCTTCGAGCCGGATCGGCCGGATGCGATGCACAATCCCGACTGGCGTCGGATCGACCATGACTGGCTGCACACCGCCGAGCAGCTCGCGATCGCCATGAACAACAGGACGAACAACAGCAGCCTGGTGCTGGCATTCGAGCTCGGCCCCGGCGGGAAGGTCCTGCTTTTCGCGGCGGATGCCCAGCGCGGCAACTGGATTTCGTGGGCGGACAAGACGTGGGCGGACGGTGAGTCGACGGTCACGGCCAAGGATTTGTTGGCGCGGACGGTCCTCTACAAGGTCGGTCACCACGGCAGCCACAACGCCACATTGAACGGCGCGTCCGACAGCCCCCGTCCCAGCCTCGGCTGGCTGGCGTCGAGCGCGCCGCATGCGCGCGAGTTCACGGCGATGATCACCGCGGTGCGGGCCTGGGCTGAGAAGCAGAACGGTTGGGACCACCCGTTGCCGTCGATCAAGGACAATCTGTTGCGCAAGGCCGGCGGCCGCGTGTTCCAGACGGATACGCCGTTCGAGGACATGATGCCGTTCGAGGACATGATGATGTCCGGTGGCGCGACGGCTGCGAGCTGGGAGGCCTTCCGATCGCGCGCCCGCGGGCACAAGTTGTATTTCGACCTCGACATCGCACCGTAGCGGAGAGCCCATGCCCAAGAACATCGTCTTGTGCTGCGACGGAACGGCCAACGAGTTCGTCGGGCACCCGACGAACGTGTTGCGGCTGTTCGCGTCGCTCGACCACGATCCGGGACGGCAGATCGCCTACTACCATCCCGGGCTCGGGACGATGGAGGCAGCCGGCGCCCTGACGCACGCGGCGCGGTGGACGACGAAGTTGCTCGGCAAGGCGTTCGGCTACGGGCTCGAGCGCGACGTGCGGGATGCCTACGTCTTCCTGATGCGGCACTACGAGGACGGGGACACGGTCTTCTTGTTCGGCTTCAGCCGGGGCGCCTACACCGTGCGCGTCCTCGCCGCGCTCCTGAGGGCCGTCGGGCTCATGCACGCCGGCAACGAGCCGCTCGTGCCGTATGCGATCCGGCTGCTGAAGTCGCGCTGGGATCCGTCCGCCGAGGACCAGGCGGGGGCGGAGTCGGGCAAGGTCTGGTTCGCGCGGACAGGTGAGTTCAAGAACACGTTCTCCCACGGCGACTGCCGGCCGCACTTCGTCGGGGTCTGGGACACCGTCAACTCCGTCGGCTGGTTCGCCAATCCGCTCAGGGTGCCCTACACGACGAGCAACGGGCACATCGCCGTCGCCCGCCACGCCGTTGCCATCGACGAGCGGCGCGCGTTCTTTCAGCCGCTGCTGTGGCCGAACGCGCCGACCGGGAGTCGTGAACGGATCGGCGACCTGAAGGAGGTCTGGTTTCCCGGCGTCCACTCGGACGTTGGCGGCGGTTATCCGGACAAGGAGAACGGGCTGGCCAAGGTGTCCCTGGCCTGGATGCTCCGCGAGGCGGACTCAGCGGGCCTGTGCATCGATCCGGCCAAGATGGACCGCCAGCTCGGTGTCGGGTCATCCCCTTTCAGCCCGCCCGACGTGCAGGGCGTCCTCCATGAGTCGCTGACTGCCGGGTGGTGGCCGGCGCAGTTCGTTCCCAAGCGGGTGAGCCGGCGCGTGCAGGATGGGCCGAAGACGACGTGGCGGCGCGAATGGCGGCTTGCCCCGTTCAGTCGCCGCGCGTTCCCGAAGGGCGAGGCGGTGCTCATCCACGCGTCGGCCTACCTGCGCGGCGCCGAGTACGCGCGTCGGTTGCCGCAGGAGGATGTCGTCCGGGTGAGCTGACGGGTCGGAAGGGCTTGGCGAACGGTCCGCGCAGAGCGCCGTCAATCCAATCGCCGCCCCACGAACCACCGCGCCCCCGCCACGTCCTCGTAGATCTCGCACACCACGCCGCGGTGCGTGACCACCAGGTAGTACCGCCGGTGGATCTCGCCGTCGGGGACCCACCAGTCCAGACGGGGCTCGCGGATCTCCTCGATGGAGTCGATGCGGTGCGTTTCGCCCGCCCAGACGAAGGCGTGCGGGTGGCCGTCCGCGTTCACGCGGACGCGGATCGGGATGCCGTCGGGGTACTGGCGCATCGTGCGGTCTCTGGTCGGATCGCCCGTGCCCTGGCCGGCCTAGCCGGCCACGGGCTTGCCCGGGGCGGCGACGGGGGCCGCGGTCGGGGCGCCAGGCCACGGCACGAGCCGCGCGCGGCGCTCGTGGAGCGCGGCGCCGGCGTCCACGACACGGCCTTGGCGGACGACGTCGTCGCCGAAGCGGTGCTGCAGATCGCGCAGGGCGGTCTCCGCTTCCAGACGGCGGGCGTGGGTGTGACGGAAGAGGTCGAGCTGGTGGCCGACCGTGGGACAGAGGCCGCGGGCGAGGAGCTTGAGACGCTCGACCGGACCGGTCCACTGGACGGATTCCATCAGCGCATCCGCGTGGGTCAGGAGGACGGACGGCTTGACGGACGGCTCGAGGAATGTCCGGCTGGCGCTGGCGACCCCGCCGCGCTCGAACGTGACCGTGAGCGCGAGGGCGCTTGCCATCTGGAAACGCTCCGAGAGCGGCCGGACGACCTCGTAGACGAGCCGCTCGAGGTGCCAGCGGAGGCTGCGGAGGTTGGCCAGCGGTTCCGGGAAGACGTGCTCGGCCTCGAGGAACGGCGCCGAGCGCCACGGCTGGACGGGCTCGTCGTCGTGCCCGTGGCCCAGCCGCCACGCGCGCAGGCCCTCGTAGCCGAAGCGGGGCAGGATCCCGCCTTGGGGCAGCGCGGCATACGCGTGGACCTTGTCGAGCCCGAGCGCCAGGATCCGCTCCTGCGTTGGGCCGGACAGCGGGAGGTAGCGGATGGACAGCCCCCCCAGAAAGGCAACCTCGCGCCCGCGCGGCAGCGCCATCGCCGGCCGGGCCTGCAGGTAGCGGGTGACGATCCGGCTGGTGAGCTTGCCGTGCGCCACCCCGACCCGCGCGACGAGCCCGGTGGACGCCGCCGCACGCGCCGCGACGGCCTCGGCCAGCCTGGCCTCCTCCTCGCGGTCCCGCGCCAACCCCGACGCCGACAGCCAGGCATGCTCCAGATCGGCCGGCTCGACGGCGCCCGTGTACTCGGACAGCGCATCCAGCAGCCGCTGGAACGCCTCGCGGTACGCGTCCGGCCGCGGCGCCACGACGACGACCTCCGGGCAGAGCTTGCGCGCCTGGAAGACCGTCATCCCGCGCATGACCCCGGCCAGGTGGGCGGCGCGGGTGAGGTCGTGGACGGTGGCCGTGCCGGGTTGGGGAGCGGTGACGACGGCCGGTCGGTCGGCGAGCGCGGGGTTGTCGCGAACCTCGACGGCCATGGCGGCGTGGGGGAGGTTCACGCAGGCGACGCGGATGGGAGAGGCGGGGGGGGGCGTGGGCATGGGCGTGGGCGCAGGCGTCAGCGTGGGGGTGCGTTGGGCGGATGGGGTGAGATTGGTCAGGTGATCGGGGTACGACATCGGCAGGGCCCTCGCCGGATGGGCGGGTCGGAGGGGTCGCTTGGGGATCAGGGGGTGAGGATGAGTTTATAGAACATCTGTTTCATTGTCAAGGCGGCGGCAGGACTGGCCCATGCTCGACCGCGTGGCCGACGAAAGGCTCCCAACCCCCAGCAGGACATCGGCCGACCCGCGCACTATCCTTGTCCGATGACGACCGCCCCGCCCCTCGATCCCTACGTCTTCGGCTGGGACCCGACGCCGGGCATCGTCTCGGTGTGGGCCGATCGCGACGGGCGGGCGCTCGTGTGGCGCCGCGAAGGCGAGCGGGTCGTCTGCGAGCGCGACCGCTACCGGCCGTGGATCTTCGCCACGACGCTCGCCGATCTCGCCCACCTCGGACCGGCGCTCGCGGTGGAAGGCGCGTCCGGCGGGCCGGGCGACGGCGCCGCTTCGGCGAGCCACGGGTCGGCGGCAGGCAGTGGGTCGACGGCTGGCAGTGGGTCGGCGCGCGCGGCGACGATCACCTACCGCGAGCTCGACGGCTCGCCGACCGACTATCGCTTCGTCGTTTCGGCGCCGACATCGCGGGCGCTGGAGCGTGCGATCCAGGACGGCGCGGCGCGGCGACCGGGGAGCGGCGCGGCCAAGGAACGCCGGCGCGAGGGGTACCATCGGGTGGGACCGGTCGAGCAGTACCTGATGGGCACCGGGCGGACGTACTTCCGCGGCCTCGTCTACGACGACCTGCATCGCCTGCAGTTCGACCTCGAGACGACGTCGCTCGACCCCGCACGCGGACGCATCTTCCTGGTCGCCGTGCGCGACAGCCGCGGGCTGGCGACGACGATCGAGGCGCCGCGGCCGGGCGACGAGCGCCGCCTGATCGCCGAGCTGTGCGCGCTCGTCCGTGCGCGCGACCCGGACGTCGTCGAGAACCACAACCTGTTCGGCTTCGATCTGCCGTTCCTCGAGGCGCGGGCGGCGCAGCTCGGCGTGCCGCTCCTCCTGGGCCGCACGGGCGCGCCGCCGCTGCTCGGCCGCTACCCCGAGCCGCCACCCGACGCGCGCCGCCGACGCCGCACCGTCCGCTACACCGTCGCCGGCCGCGAGCTCATCGACACGCTGGAGGCCGTGCGCCGGCACGACTTCGTCGCGCGCGACCTGCCCGGCCACGGGCTGAAGGACGTCGCGCGCCACTTCGGCATCGCCTCGCCCGAGCGCACGTACGTCGCCGGGGCGGAGGTGTACCGGACGTACCTCGAGCAGCCCGACATCGTGCGGCGCTACGCCTTGGACGACGTCGCCGAGGTGGACGGCCTCTCGCGGCGGCTGCTCGGCGCGCCGTTCGCCCTGGCCGGCATGGCCCCGCGCCGCTACGAGCAGCTGGCGTCGGCGGGGCCGGCCATGGGGATCCTGGAGCCGATGCTGGTGCGGGCCTACCTGCACGCCGGCGCGGCGCTGCCCTACGGCGCGGCGCGCGGCGAGGAGGACCTCGAAGGCCATGCCGGCGGCGCCGTGCACCTCTTCGCCACGGGCGTCGCCGAGCACGTCGTCAAGGTCGACATCGCCTCGATGTACCCGTCGCTCATGCGCGCCTACAAGATCGGCCCGGCGTGCGACTCTCTCGGGGCGTTGCTGCACATCGTCTCGCAGCTGACGACGCTGCGCCTGGGCCACAAGGACGCCCTGCGCACGGCCCCGCCCGGCTCGCTCGAGCGCGGCCATCACGACGCGATGCAGGCGGCGATGAAGCTGCTCATCAACTCGGCCTACGGCTACATGGCCGCCGGCTCGATGGCGCTCTTCGCAGATCGCCGCGCCGCCGACGAGGTGACGCGGCGCGGGCGCGAGGTGCTCTCGCAGGTCGTCGAGGCGCTGCGCGCGCGCGGCATGGCACTCCTCGAAGCCGACACGGACGGCGTCTTCTTCGCCGCGCCGCTGGACTGGACGGAGGCGCGCGAGCGGGCGCTGGTGGCCGACGTGGCATCCGAGCTGCCGGACGGCATCCGGCTGGAGTACGAGGGCCGCTACCGGGCGATGCTCAGCCACGAGGTGAAGAACTACGCGCTGCTCACCTATGACGGCACCCTGATCGTGCGCGGCGTCGCGCTGCGCTCGAGCCGCTCCGAGCCGTTCGGCGAGCGCTTCCTGCGCCGCGCGCTCGGCGCAACGCTGATCGGCGACGTCCCGGCGCTGCAGCGGGCGTTCCGCGAAACGGTACAGGCGCTCACGGAGCGATCCCTGCCGGCCGCCGACGTCGCCACCCGCGTCCGGCTGACGAAGACGCCGGAGGCCTACCTTGCCGCACGCGGCGAACATCGCGAGGCGGCGTACGAGGCGCTGCTGGCGGCCGGGCGCGACGACTGGGCGCCGGGGGAGCGGGTGCGGTGCTACCGGGCGAATGGGGCGAATGGGGCGAATGGGAAGGGGTACGTGTGGCTGCCGGACGAGAACGATGAGCCGTCAGCCGATGCTACCGGCTCGGAACGGAGCCAGGACGACCGACGCGACTACGACGTCGACCACTACGTGCGGGCACTCGTGACGTCATACGCCGGCCGGCTCAGGAAGGCGTTTGCGCCCGAGGATTTCGCGCAGCTGTTCCGCACGGATCGGCAGGGGGGGCTGTTCGATCGGCCGGTGGAGGAGATCGCGCCGCTGTGGGTGCGGTGTGCCGCAACGACGACCTTGGTCGCGACCCGGCCGGCTCCCGGGGATGAATCCCCGGGCTCGTTCATGACGAAGTCCCCTTCGGGGACTGGGCTTGAGGACGCCAATGGGCACGGACAGCCTCTGCGAAAGCCTTCCAGGGAATCGCCGAAGTCCTTCGAGTGAATCGTCCGAAACACTCCAAGGAATCGCCGCGATCGCTGGAGTGAATCGTCCGCACGTGTCGCCAACGTGTCGGGGTTCCCGTAGTAATGGAGAAAAATTTTGCTCTAAGGGAGCCCCGGCAGCGCCTGCTGCAGTTCGAACGGCTCTCCGGCCTTTTGGTCAGACTCAGTACTTCCCGGATTTGCCTCGCCGCCTCTGTCGTGGCGGCAGAGATGGCCCGGCGATCGGACCCTCAGTCGCTTCGCTTGCTCTCTGGCGAGGCCGTCGCGTACATCTTTTTGGAACGACGAGATTCCTTCCGCCGGACGACCACGCTCCAGCGGAAATCGCATCGATGCCTGTTGGAGAGCGACTTGGCTCTTGCCCCGTCGCAGGTCCATAATTGGTGCTTGGGTCCGCTGGCCGCGCCCAGAGACGAGGTCTCCTCCAAGGACACTGGGGATGAATGAGATGTCCGGATGCGCGGGTGTCTCCCAAGAACCGATGCACCCAGCCCGCGATTGCTGGTGCGGCATCATGCCGCACCACGTCTCCTTTGTCTTGGTCTCTGATCTCAGCAGGTTGAAACTCCGGTAGGGTCTGCAATCGGGAGTGACTCACCTTTCACGCTTGGCCGCAACACGACAGAGGACCAGCCAGGAGGCATTCTGTGAATGATCATGCGAGTCACAGACCCTTGCAAACGAAGCGTCGAATTCTTACGACATTCGTGCGTTGCATGCAGAAAGCGGACAATCGACGCCAGATGAAATGGTGCGGGAGAATCATTCCAATAGCATTCGTCTTGGCTTCGTTTGCACAATCAGATTCTCCTGTATTCGCCGACGGCAACATCACGGATCTTCCATTCTTCGGAACAAAGCAGATAAGCTGCAATTCACGTACACCGACCTGGCATCATATGTGCGGAGATAATAACGCGAAGTGGGCCGGTGCAGACTTTGAAACGGAAGAGGGTACAACAGTATACACTGCTGGAGTCGGGCTTGTAAACAGAATAAAGAAGGATAGCTCGGCGGGCGGAGGATATGGCCTATACATGGAGTTGCTTCACAGTCCTGGTCCCATCAGAGACACTGTGACGGCGCACCTGAGCAAGCAATTCAGTGGTATCATCGATACGCGCCAATGTCTCTTTACCCCGATCGGCTATTCGGGAAACACGGGCAATTCGACCAATGCTCACATTCATTTCGAGTCTGACGCCCTAATAGGCGCAGTACCGCCGGCGCCAACGCCAGAACCGGCGAGGGCGAAGTTCACCCCACTGTTTGGTCTCAGATCACAGAACTCTCAGGTTAGCCAACAACAAATAGAGGCCGGACAAACGGTGAGTCATGATTGTGGACCAAATGGATGCAGTGAGCATACCAATATGTGTTGCCCAGAACGTAGTGAGACATTCTGAGCCGAAAATCATGGTAGAGGTCGGGGCCTCCGACGAGCACCAGGGAGGTGTATCGTATGAGCCAGGAGGCACGGGACCATGGACGACTCG
>Ga0138256_10000131_pt1 | contig 87655 bp, 78 predicted proteins | sample KNB2016incub_MG_FD_105486 | JGI IMG/M metagenome (GOLD analysis project Ga0138256, IMG submission 105486) | Active sludge microbial communities from wastewater in Klosterneuburg, Austria - KNB2014incub_MG | ecosystem: Engineered > WWTP > Activated sludge > Unclassified | place: Austria... | reverse complement strand
GCTGGAAAAAATTTATGAAGCTTGTTTCTGTCATGAATTAAATAAAAAAGAAATTCCATTTAAGAGGCAACTTAAATTACCAATTATATACGACGGCATTGAATTTGATGAAGGATTAAAACTCGATGTAATGGTAGATGATAAAATAATTTGTGAATTTAAAGCCGTTGAAATTGTTAACCCGGTTTGGCAAGCTCAAATTATCAGTCATCTAACTCTGACTAAATTACACGTTGGCTTTATCCTGAATTTCAATGTCGCAATTATGAAAGACGGCATCAGAAGATATTGCAAAGAATAAAACAAAAACGTCTTCCCGTCTTCCCGGCAAAATTATCTTTAACCAAACAATACATTTTACCAATTATCGGCAATGAATAAAAAAATCAACAACCTCGGCGAATTAAAAAAGAGCGGCTATGTTTCCAAAAGCATTAAACAGGAAATCCGTGATAACCTTATTGAAAAGATAAAAGCTAAAGAAAATCCCTTTCCGGGTATTCTTGGTTACGAAGATTCTGTAATCCCCGATACAGAAAGAGCTTTATTATCGCAACACAATATTTTGTTTCTCGGTTTACGTGGCCAGGCAAAAACAAGAATGGCCAGGCAGATGATTGATTTGCTGGATGAATACATCCCAATTGTTGCAGGCAGTGAAATTAATGATGATCCATTTCATCCTGTATCACGATATGCTATTGATTTAATTGAAGAAAAAGGAAATGATACGCCTATTGCCTGGTTGCACCGCAGCCAGCGTTACGGCGAAAAACTGGCCACACCCGATGTAAGCGTTGCCGATTTAATTGGTGATATCGATCCGATTAAAGCAGCCAATTTAAAATTAAGTTTTGCAGATGAAAGGGTGCTGCATTATGGCATCATACCAAGAAGTAACAGAAGCATTTTTGTTATAAACGAATTACCGGATTTACAGGCAAGGATACAGGTTTCCCTTTTTAATATTTTAGAAGAAGGTGATCTGCAAATACGTGGTTTTAAATTGAGATTACCGCTTGATGTATTGTTTGTATTCACAGCCAACCCCGAAGATTATACAAACCGTGGCAGTATTGTAACACCGCTTAAAGACAGGATTGAAAGCCAGATACTAACCCACTACCCAAAATCTTTGGAAACGGCTTTGGAAATTACAGAGCAGGAAGCTGCCATCAATGATGCACAGCAGCAAAAAGTAAAAGCAAGCGACCTGATAAAGCGATTAATAGAACAGGTATCTTTTGAAGCCCGTGCCAGCGAACTTGTAGATAAAAAAAGTGGAGTAAGTGCCAGGCTAAGCATCAGCGCTTATGAAAATGCCATCAGTGCAGCAGAAAGAAGAGCCCTCATCAATGACGAAAAAGAAACACAGGTCTGGCTTAGCGACTTGATCGGTATCATCCCATCCATCACCGGAAAAATAGAATTGGTTTACGAAGGTGAACAGGAAGGGCCGTACCAGGTTGCTTTTAATTTATTGGAGCGGTCTATCCGAACACAGTTCGGTTTATACTTTCCAAATCCTGATACTTTAAAAAAGAAAAGAGGCAAAGAAGCAGTGCCAGATGATAATCCTTACAAATCAATAACCCGCTGGTTTGATGCAGGCAATACCCTGAATACTTTTTTTGAAACCAAAGATGATGACAAAGTACAATTACTTTATAAGGTAGATGGTTTGCATGCGCTTGTAAAAAAATATTTTAAGTCTGCAGATGATAAAGAAAATGCATTGCTGATGGAATTTGTTTTGCATGGTCTTGCGGCCCATTCACTCATCAGTAAAAAAGTGCTGGAAGGAAAAATTGAGTTTAAAGACTTGATGGGAAGCATGTTGAATATAGGTACCCAACATTTTAGTGAGGAGGATTTTGAGGAAGAAGATTTTAATTGAGGACTTACACTGAGATATGCAGAGACACAAAGGGCACTAAGTAAACTTGGTGCCCTTTGTGTCTCTTTCTGTATCTCTTGGAATAACTTAAACAATATTCACCTCTCTCTCCAACCCCACCCTAAATTTCTCCTTTACACTCTGCAAAATTTCCTCACTCAAATTATATATCTCACTCCCTTTTGCATTACCGTAATTAACTAAAACCAATGCCTGTTTTTCATGACAACCTGCATCGCCTTTTCGATAACCTTTCCAGCCAGCCTGCTCAATCAACCAACCGGCAGCAAGTTTTACATTACCATTTGGCAAATTATACCCAACAATCTCCGGAAATATTCGTGTTAATTCGTGAAATTCGTGGCTGCCAATTTCCGGATTTTTAAAAAAACTACCGGCATTTCCAATTTCTGCCGGATTTGGCAATTTACTGCTGCGGATATTAATAACAGCCTGTAAAACAGATTGCAAACTTAAATCCTTAACACTCATCTTCGCCAGTTCTTGTTCGATAGCTCCATAAGAAATATTGTATTTAGGGATTTTATTCAGGCGATAGGTGACGGATGTAATTACAAACTGATCTTTATACTTCCTCTTAAACACCGATTCCCGGTACCCAAACTCACAATCGTTCAAACTGAAATTGACGATCTTCTTGTCTTTGATATGATATGCTTCCAGTGAATAGAAAACATCTTTAATCTCTACACCATAAGCGCCAATGTTCTGCATAGGAGATGCACCCACGTTACCTGGTATTAATGAAAGATTTTCCACCCCGGCCCAATCCTTTTTTATGCAATGCAAAACAAACTGATGCCAGTTCTCTCCGGCCCCAACCTGCACATACACATGATGGGCATCTTCTTTTATTTCTTTAATGCCGTGTAGTTCGTTTTTTAAAACCAAGCCATCAAAATCTTTGGTGAAAAGGATATTGCTGCCGCCGCCTAAAATCAATGTTTCTCGTTTTTCGTTCTGCGTTTCTCGTTGGTCAAATTCGAGCAGTTCACTGAGTTCATTTACAGTTTTAAAATCAGAAAAATATTTTGCAACTACACTGATACCAAATGTATTGTATTCCTTTATTGAAATATTTTCTTGCACTATCTTCACTATTATCTATTTAATATTTTACTCTAACTACATCTTATCTACATCTGCAATTACCGTCACGCTTTTGAAACTCTTCTCACCGGTTACCAGGTTAATATGATTTCGAATGGCAGCCTTATACCGCAGGCTCATTCCAGGTTCCTTCGGTAATTTAATAAGTATTTCCATAAGGTACTGATTCCGTATCCTGTTAACAACCGGAGCCGCCGGTCCTACAATAAAATCTTTTAGATCCTGCTTTAATAACTGAGCCAGTTTTTCTGCCGCAGCCGCAACAATATTTTTATCCTTGTGTTTTAAAGTCAGCAAAACTAAACGGCTGTAGGGCGGATAAAAAAATTGCTTTCGGTTTTCAATTTCCATTTGATACAGTTGCTTATAATCGTGTTGCTGCACCAATTGCAAAACGGGATGCTTAACATTTGTTGCCTGTATAATAACCTTGCCCTGTTCTTTTTTTCTGCCTGCCCTGCCGCTCACCTGCTCCATCAATTGAAAAGCACGTTCGTTCACTCTAAAATCGGCGAAGGCCAGTAAACCATCTGCATCTAAAATTCCAACAAGGCTTACCTTGTCAAAATCCAACCCCTTAACCACCATTTGAGTTCCTACAAGAATATCCAAACGATGTTGCTCAAAAAGCTGAATCAAATTATCATGTGCCGATTTACCACGTACACTGTCCACATCCATGCGGGCAATTTTGTGTTTGGAGAAGTCATCTTCCAGTTGCTCCTCAATCTTTTCGGTACCAAAATTTTTCTCCAGCCAGTTATTACTGCCACAGGCCGGACAAGTAATTAATTTTGGATAAGTACTACCGCAATAATGGCAGTGCAGTTTGTTACTGTACTTATGCAATGTGAGCGAAACATCGCAATGTTTACACTGCGGAATAAAGCCGCAGGCACCGCAAATTAAATAAGGGTTATATCCTCTACGGTTCTGAAAAAGAATGACTTGCCTGTCATTATCTAAAGCAGTTTGCATGGCTTCTTTTAACTGCGGACTAATCATCACTTTGCCTTTTTGAGCCACCTGCCGGGTATCTACAATTTCAATTTCGGGTAGTTTAATACCGCCGAAACGTTCATTCAATTCTACCAACGCATATTTATCATGCATGGCATTAAAGTAGCTTTCAATGGATGGTGTTGCACTACCAAGCAACGTCTTTGCTTTAAAAAGCGAAGCATAAAAAATGGCCGCATCTCTTGCATTGTACCTGGGAGTCGGATCCTGCTGTTTAAAGGACGAATCGTGCTCTTCATCAACAATTATCAACCCAAGCTCTTTAAACGGCAGGAAAAGGGCACTCCTTGCACCTAACACAATCTTCACTTCGCCGGTGCGTATCTTATTCCACAATTCAATTCGTTCGTTATTATTAAAACGTGAATGGTAAATAGTGATATTACCGCCGAAATGCTTTTGCAGGCGACGGATAATTTGTGTGGTTAAAGCAATCTCTGGTAACAGATACAAAACCTGTTTTCCTTCCTTAAAATACTTTTCAATCAGTTTTACATACACCTGTGTTTTACCACTGCTTGTTACACCGTGGAGCAGACAAACATTTTTTGTTTCGAAAGCTTTTGCAACCGCATCAGATGCTTCCTGTTGTGCAGCGCTGAACTCAAAATCTATTTCTACATTTTTGGCGATTGATTTTATGCGGTCGACCGAGCGCTTTTCAATGAAGAGGATATTTTTATCGGCGAGGCCTTTTAGCTGGGCGGCTGATGTTCCTGCTTTTTTCAACAACTCGGGCTGCGTAACATCGCCAGCTGTTTTTTGCAGATGGAGATAAGCTAGTAGCAGTTCCATTTGCTTGGGCGCACGGGTCCAGTTGTTTAGCAATTCACTTAGTTTCTCTTCATTGCCATATTCGGGATTAAGGATTACGTAGTTTTCTTTTTTAACCTTGTACTGCTCGTCCATGGCTTCCCAAACATGGCAAACTTTCTTATCTATCAGTTTTTTTATGAGCGGATAAACATGGGTTATATCCAGTATCTGCTGCACTTCGGTAAGTCGTAATTCCTTTTTTAGGAGTAACGCTTCGGCAACTAAAAATTCTTCATCGTTTAAATGGGTAAAGTCTTCTCCAATTTCTTCGTTGTAAATTAAAATTGTTTCGCTGCTGAGTTTAAAATGTGTAGGCAGGGCGGCAGCCATTACTTCGCCTTCGCTGCACATATAGTATTGGCTTAGCCAGTTCCAGAGTTGTAATTGTTGCGGATAAATAATTGGTTCATCATCCAATACATTTAAAATGGGTTTGGTTGGGTATGCAGGTTCTTTATCAAAAACCGACTTAATGATGCCGGCGTATTTCTTTTGTTTGCCAAAGACAACTTCTACCCTGCAGCCGGGATTGGCTTTTTCTAAAAACTGAGTTGGAATTGAATAAGTATAAGTTGTTGGCAGCGCCAAAGGAAGAATTATCTCGGCCCAAAAGCCAGATGATTCCTCTGCAAATAATATTTCGTTTCCTTTGTTCATCTGTTGCTCCTAAAGTTAAACCAGTCTGGGTTTATTTCTACGCTGATTTTATCCAGCTTGCTTTATATCTTATTAAAGCCGCTTCCATTGCTTTGTATACTTTGTCTTTCAGCATATCAACATCATCAAGCGTTAATCCTTCAACAGGTATCTCTTCCAGGAAAATGGTTCTTGATTTGCCCGGCGTTAACGAAAAGATGGATTCGTAGTGCAAGCGGTCGTAAGTATCCATAAAAAGCATGGGCTTTATGGGTGTTTCAGTTTCGATGGCAATTTTAAAAGCGCCATCGTAAAAGCTTTTTAAAGGCTGATGCGTCATATTAAAAGTGCCTTCGGGAGCAATCACCACCGAAATCCCTTTTTGCAAAACTGATTTTAACTGTGCTACACTTTTGGCTCTTTTCTCTGCATCACCTCTTTCTACCAATACAGCGGCACTACGATATATAAAACCAAAGATTGGAATTTTTGCCATTTCGGCTTTACCCAAAACCCTGAAATGCTGATTTTGAACCGAACGGAGTATCACCGGGATATCGATATAAGAGATATGGTTAAATACAAAAACATAAGGTTGTGCCGTATCATGTGGCGATTCAAAGATGTTTTTATGATACATGCCAAGCATCAGCAGTACAAATCTTGCCCAAAGTTTACAAAGCTTATAAATGAAATTGCCACCGTTTATCTTACCAAAGAGTGAAGCGATTACAATAAATGGTAAAATGAGGAACATGAATGAGAGGAATATGGCAAATGCATAAATAGTATAGAGGATGCCAATAAACTTTCGGAGTAATTTCATAATTAGCCTGCAAATATATGGAGAAGATAGTGCAACGTTTTACGCTAACAAAATCATAAATTTTCACATTGCATACTCAGATGCTAACGCTGCATATTTATAATCATTAAATTTAGATTAGTAGTCAAATAATCTTTAACCCAAATATTCTGCTATGCCCTTTATTCGACTTAAAGTATACCTTTTTGTGATTTTTGGTTTTAAAATACTTACTGCAACCGGGCAGTCTGCCGAAAATATTCACATGCATTTCGACAAAGACATTTACCTGCCAGGCGAAACAATCTGGTTTAAAGCCTACCTGTACAGTAATAATTCACCGGCTGCAATAAGTACTAATTTTTATGTAGGCATGTATGATGATGCCGGAAACTTACTGGAAGAAAAGAAATATCCTGTTATGAATGCTTCCTGCAACGGCGATTTTACCCTTAGCGATACCATAAAAAGCACTTCCATTAGAATCAGGGCTGTAACAAAAGCTAACTGGTTACGGGACAGTTCAGATGTTTTTGAAAAAAAGATTATTGTTCGTACTAATGAAAAACGAATTAATGAAAATGTGGCCTCAGAAGAAAATCGTTTACAAATTCAGTTTTTTTCTGAGAGTGGAAACTTTGTTGCAGGCATAAGTAATTTTTTAGCTTTTAAAGCTTCTTATTCTGATGGCAGTGCTGCCCTGATAACTGGCATAATAAAAGATGAATTGAATAACACGGTTTCGGATTCGTTTAAAACCACAAAGTCGGGATTAGGTAAAATGCAGTTTACACCCGGTAAGGATCATAAATACATGGCTTTTTGGAACGATAGCAGTAACAAAGCATACCTGACTGCACTGCCCAATGTACAAAACAATGGAGTGGTATTACACACCGAACTGGTAGAAGATACCGTTCACTATATGGTGAATAAGAACGCTGAAGGGGGAAATTTACAAACAATACACCTGCTTGCTCAAATGGGTGATGAGGAAGTGTACAAAGCTGATTTACTAATTGGAGACAAAATTCAATTGGTAAATAAATTTTCTGTAAACTCGATGCCTGCCGGGATTATACAATTCACATTATTTGATATTAACTGGCACCCCATTGCCCAAAGTATTTTATATATTAACCCCAAGGCCCCGCCCACGCCGTCGAATATTGCAACAATTGAAAAAAACACCCTGGCCAAAGCAAAAAATATAATAGAAATTAATTTACCCGATTCGGGCCTTACAAATCTTTCGGCTTCAATAGCCGACATAAATTTTTACGACAGAAATAATAACCAGACCATCAAACAAAACCTGTTGTTTAAACCACTGAAACAACTGAACAGGATGTATAGTGATGAATTGGAAAACGGCACTGCCAAATCTGCTGCCCTATTACTCCTTACTCATGACTGGAAAAAACTTAACTGGCAAAACATTATCAATAACAAGGTTGCCGAAACTAAACCAGTTGACGAATATTTGTCACTCGCTTTTAATTATAAAGAAAAACGTAAAAAGCTTGGGCAAAAAAATGTGCTTAATCTTATTATTAGTGATAAAATAAGTGGCAAGCAGTTTTTTAATCTGTCGCCCGAAAACGCTAATACCTTTAAACAGGAAGGGCTGGTATTTTATGACAGTGCAAGGCTTTATTTTGGAATAAAAAACGAAATAGAGACTTTGGAGTATTTAACTGCCTACCTTGATAACAACCTGCAATTTCCAAAAAATATAGAACCGCAAAAGACAGTTCCCTGGACAACGGTTGAAGATAAAATTTATACCCCTGATTTTATAGATACGGTTTTGTACAACAGGCCGGCAAAGTTTAACGAAGAACAGACCTTAAAAGCTGTTGAAGTAAAATCAAAGTATGTTAACCCAATAACTGCCCGTTTACTTGAACTCGATAATAAATATACCACCGGTATGTTTAGTGGATTGACAAGAGGGTACCAATTTAATTTACTGGATGATAAAACTGCCAGGGCACAGAGCGATGTGCTGAATTATATTGTTTATCGTGTTTCTTCCCTTAAAATTTGCTCAGGATCATTTGGAGAAAGATATTTGATATATACAAGAAGCTCAAATGACTGCAGCCCCCAAGCCAAACTGATAACTTTTGTTGATGAAGTTGAATTACCGGAACAGGAAGGCTTAGCCAATATTCCTGTAAGCCAGATAGCATATATTAAATACATACCCGGAATTGTAATCGGTTCCTCATTTACAAGTGCAAATGGAGCCTTGTATATATACAGGAAGAAAGGTGATGAAGTTGATCCAAGTACTACAACAATGAAATTTGTGACTATAAAAGGGTACGATTTGCCGAAATATTTTACCAATCCCGATTATTCGGAAAAGTCATCGTTTCTGCATCAGGATTTTAGAACAACCTTATATTGGAACCCCTACCTCGCTGCAGATAAAGACAGCGGAAAGATCAGAATTGAATATTACAATAATGATCTGTCAAAAAAGCTATTGCTGACTATTGAAGGAATTGATGCTGACGGAAAGCTAATTCATATAGAAAAAGTTATTGAAAACTGATAACCTCCTTCAGAAAGCGCCATAAAAGCCCGGTTTTAGCTAAAAGCTCAGAACCTACGCCCGATAGAAGCGAATACCCCGCTGAGGATTTGTGCGACTGGGCTGTGGCGGAGTAGCAGCGAATAGCGGGGCCAAGGCCGGGATTTGTACACATTTGCCGTTCAAATGTTTAAAACCAGCCCTAAACGGGCCATATTTACCAAAATGGAAGAATAAACTTAGAAAAAGGGTTCTCTTATAGGATATAAACCCTTACCTTTGCCGTCCTAAATTTGGGAATATTATGTTAGCAGTAGTAAAAATAGCAGGCCAGCAATTTAAAGTAAAAGCAGGCGATAGCTTATACGTACCTCACCTTGAGGGCAAGACCGGCGATTCAGTAGAATTTGCCGAAGTATTGATGACCGATAACGACGGAAACGTGGTTTTTGGATCGGATGTAAAGGCAGTTGTAAAAGCAGAAATACTGAGTGACCTTGTACAAGGTGATAAAGTGATTGCTTTTAAGATGAAAAGAAGGAAAGGTTTCCGTAAAAAACACGGACATCGTACCCACTACACACACATTAAAGTAACTGCAATTGCTTAATTGATTTTGAAAGTAAAATTTCAGAAGTTAAAAACAAAAAAAACAGAAAATGGCACATAAAAAAGGTGAAGGTTCGGTAAAAAACGGCCGGGATTCGCAAAGCAAAAGATTAGGTGTTAAAATTTTCGGTGGGCAACCTGCCATTGCCGGAAATATTATTATCCGCCAGAGAGGAACAACTTATCACCCAGGAAAAAATGTTGGAGTTGGAAGAGACTTTACCATTTTTGCAATGACGGATGGTGTGGTTGAATTCAAAAAAACAAGAGGTGACAAGACCGTTGTATCGGTTGCTGCTGTTGAAGCCAGTGCGTAATTTTTTAATATTTTTTTTGGTAGTTTAAAAAATGTATTTATTTTTAAGTATTATTTACTAACCAATTAAATTTTAAAAAATGGCAACAAAGAAAAAAGCGGCTAAAAAAGCTGCTCCAAAAAAAGCCGCTGCTAAGAAAGCTGCTCCTAAGAAAGCTGCAAAAAAAGCTGCTCCTAAAAAAGCTGCTAAGAAAGCTGCTCCTAAGAAGAAAGCTGCTCCTAAGAAGAAGGCTGCAAAGAAGAAGTAATTTTCGCTTTTTAACAAAGCAAAATATCATTAAAGTCCTGGTTATTAACCGGGACTTTTTCTTTGCAACCCTTTACCATAGCATGTTCTATCTCTTTCACTTTCGTTAATTCCTCGAACACCATAGCTTATTTTTTGTATCTATCACCAAGCTATGAAAACAAAAAAACAAGGCTTTATTTTTTTATAAAAAAACAAAATTCTATTACCACTTTCCCAGTCAATTTATCAGCGATTTTTTCTTTTAAAATCCATGCTTTAAAAGGATGATTTTATATCTGTTTCTTTATGAAAAATAATTTCTGAACAGGCTGTTTTTTATTCTTCTTACTTTTACCGGAACAATTTTAAAAAATGGATAATTACCAAATTGCAGACATTTTCAGCCTTTTGAGCAAATTAATGGACATACATGCAGAAAATAATTTTAAGGCAAAATCCTATGCTTCTGCTGCTTTCAACATTGAAAAATTACCATTGCAATTAAGTGAAACTCCTAAAGAAAAAATTTTTGAAATAAAAGGTATTGGTGAATCATCGGGTAAAAAAATAATTGAAATTTTAGAAACGGGTGAACTTGCAATTTTAAATGAGCTGATTGAAAAAACACCAAAAGGTGTTGTAGAAATGCTGAACATAAAAGGTATCGGTCCTAAAAAAATTTCAACTATCTGGAAAGAGATGGAAATTGAAAGTATTGGTGAACTTTTATACGCATGTAAAGAAAACCGCCTGAAATTATATAAAGGTTTTGGCGAAAAAACACAGCAAAATATAATTGATACTATTGAGTATTATTTAAGCAGTCAAGGCAGTTATTTATACCCACAGGTTGAAGCTGTAGAACCACAGATAACAGCCTATCTGCAAAAGCTTTTTTTACCGGAAAATGTGGCCATTACCGGAGGGTTTAAAAGGCAACTGGAATTTGTTGACGAACTGGAGTATGTGATAAACAGTACCAATGATCTGATCAAACCCAAATTTCAGTCGGCAAACCCACCCGAATTACTTGAAGAAAAGCCCGATAGCCTGCTTTACAAACTCCTGAATGGCTTAAAACTCAGGTTATATACAGGAGCTAAAGATTTTAATGAACATCTTTTTACCACAAGTGGCAGTATCGAATTCAACGAAGCTTTTAGGGCTGAATATCCAAATCCTGACTATTCTTCAGTTAACACCACCGATGATAGCGCCATTTTTAAACAGGCAGGTATTAATTATATACCGCACTGCTTAAGAGAAACTGCAAAAATTGTTGAAAGGGCAAAATCATCTCCCCTTCCCCAATTAATACAACCCGGCGATATAAAAGGTATTATACACAGCCATAGTAACTGGAGCGATGGTAGTAATACACTGGAGGAAATGGCCAATGCAGCAAAAGAACAGGGTTTTGAATACCTGGTAATAAGTGACCACAGTAAAAGTGCTTTTTATGCCCAGGGGCTTCATGAAGAAAAAATAAGTGCACAGCACCAGTTGATTGAAGAACTAAATAATAAGATAAGTGGTTTTAAAATATTTAAAAGTATTGAAAGTGATATCCTCTACGACGGAAGCCTGGATTACAGCAACGCAGTACTTGCAACTTTCGATATTGTAATAGCATCGGTACACAGCATTTTAAAAATGACTGAAGAAAAAGCAATGCAGCGCCTGATCACTGCTATTGAAAACCCGTGCACTACCATATTAGGACATATGACCGGAAGGTTATTGCTGAGCCGTAAAGGTTATCCTGTTGACCATAAAAAAATAGTTGATGCCTGTGCAGCCAACAATGTGGTAATTGAACTTAATGCTCACCCAAGCCGGTTAGATATTGACTGGCGTCATATTGATTATGCACTGGAAAAAAATGTAAAGATATCCATTGACCCCGATGCCCACAGTATTGAAGGATTTAAAGATACCAGGTATGGTGTTTTAGCTGCTCAAAAAGCCATGGTTACCAAAGAACAGAATTTAAGCAGTATGGGGTTACAGGAATTTGAAGACTTTGTACAAAAGAACAAAGTAGCAAAAGGTACAGCGCTGTAATAATAAACCTGATTCGGGTATCTTTAATGTATTAACCTAAAGCACCAGCTATGATCAGCAATTTACCTGGGTATGTAAATATTGGTTTCATACTTACAACTTTGCTCACTGTTTATCTTTTTTACAAAGCAACTTATCATTCAAAAACAGCTTTAGTGATAATTATTGCCTGGCTCATCTTACAGGCATGCCTGGCATACTCCGGGTTTTATACAGATACTAATGCTACTCCTCCACGTTTTCCAATAATTGCCGTACCTGCACTTTTATTAATCGCTGCATTATTTATTACCGGCAGCGGTAGAAGATTCCTTGACAGTCTTAATGATAAATCTTTAACGATTTTACATGTTGTAAGAGTACCTGTAGAAATATGCCTGTATTGGTTGTTCCTGCACAAGACTATTCCGCAACTAATGACTTTTGAAGGAAGGAATTTTGATATTTTAGCTGGATTATCGGCACCGGTAATTTTTTACTTTGGTTATGTAAAAAACAATCTGAGTAAGAGCGTTTTGTTAACCTGGAATTTTATTTGCCTGGGACTTTTGCTAAACATTGTGATTAATGCCATTTTATCTGTTCCTTCATCTTTTCAGCAATTTGCATTTGAACAGCCCAACACTGCTATTTTATATTTCCCTTTTGTATGGCTGCCATGTTGTGTAGTACCATTGGTTTTACTGGCGCACCTGGCAAGTATTCGGAAATTATTGTTGAAGTAATCAGACTGTTCCGTTGTGATGAAGGGGTAATTCAACAAAGAAAATTGTACCAAGCCCAGCCTTGGTTTCAAACCAGATTCTGCCCCTGGCCTGTTCCACAATACTTTTACTCATGGCGAGGCCAAGCCCGGTACCAGAAGTTTTAGTTGTAAAGTTTGGTGTAAAAATTTTAGACTGCAATTCCTCTTCAATACCTATGCCATTATCCTTCACTTTAATTAATATTTTATTATTGGCTATTTCTTCAGCTACATCTATATTAACATTCCTGTCGGCAGGAATTGCCTGCATGGCATTTAATATAAGGTTTGTAAACAGTCGGTTTATATGTGTACGGTCGGCATCAACCATCACTTTCTGGTTAACAGGGTTCCAGTTTATGTTTATCCTGTCATCAATAGCATGTAACTGAGTTACCTGCCTGATCACTTCATTGAGGTCGAATACTTCAGCTTTAGAATTTCCAATATTGGCAAATTGGCTGAACTCTCCGGCAATATGATTCAAATGTTCAATTTGCTCAACCAGGGTTTTGGCAACATTTGCAGTAAGTTCTTCTACATTATCCGATTTATTAGCAATTGATTTTTGAAGGTACTGCAAACTCAGTTTCATTGGAGTAAGCGGGTTTTTGATTTCATGTGCTACCTGTCTTGCCATTTCACGCCATGCACCCTCACGTTCGCTTTTGGCCAGTGCTATAGCACTCTCATCAAGTTTGCCTACCATTTTATTATACTCTTTAACCAATTCTCCAATCTCGTCATCACGTGTCCACACAATAGCCTCGTTATGCTGGCCAAGGTTTACAGCTTTCATTTTTTCGCTTATAAAAGAGAAAGAACGTGTAATACGGTTTGTAATAAACAACGCTATAATGCCTGCAATTAAAAATATAAATGCGTTCAGGTTGATAATTGTTACCAGGAAGTTGGCGATCTCTTCCTGCAATTTACTTTCGCTGGTAAAGTATGGAATATTCAGATAGGCATACTCCCTGCCCGTAGCATCAATAACAGGAACATAATTACTCACAAAATTCAGCTTACCAATTTTTTCTTCTTTAAAGAACTGAACTTCTTTACTCCTGTTAAGATGGTAATAAGCAATGGGGTCCATCTTCTTACTGATTACACCTTTGGTATAAGGAAGCGGTAATGACGAAACTTGTAAATTTCCATCAAGGTCGTAAAGGTTAACATCAACAGCATGTATTTCCGAAATCTTATCAATAACCTTTTCCAGGTTTTCACGATACACATCATCATATACTTTATTTACATCGTCGAATAAAGCCAGTTCCGATAATGAAATCCTCACTTCATTTTCCATAACATGAATAACCCTGCTGAGTTTTTCACGGTTACTGTTTTCGTACCTGTTTATAAAGAACAGGATTGTGGCAACACCAATAACCAAAAAAGAAAGTAAGCTGATAAAAATGACCGTACCGTGAATTTGATTGCGGATACTGAGCTGCCAGTAATATCTGATCCGCTCCCTGCTGAACCTTGCCCGCAGGCTGATGTTCAGCAACCATAAAATACCAGCTATGAGCAAAAAAGCACAAAACAAATATGAGAACAGGGTAATTGACTCAATAAATGAATTATTCTCCTTAGCAATAATTACAACTTTTTGCGGGCCGGCCCTGTACCAAAGTTCATCGTAACCACTCTTTTTTACTTTTACAAACTCTTCTTTGGGTACCTGCTGCTGTGTTAACCTTGTAGCAAAAGCATAATCATTATGACTGTTAACAAGCTGCAGGTTGTTATACACTGCAAATGCATATACAGGCGAATTTTCAAAAGCATTATTATTCCCTCTTGAAAACAACTCAAGATTTAAGGCATCTGTTTTATATTTCTTAGGATTGGCCAGAACAAAAACATATCCCAAAGTATCTCCATCAAAATTGGTAACTGTTTTACGGCTAATATAACTGAACCGGTCATAAGATTCATCATAATAAAACAACTCCGGAATGTTTGTAGGTTTTGCCTGTGTTTTTAAAACTGTATTCAACTCATTAAATCCGGCAACTTCCCTGTTAAAAAGTGGGGCTTCTGTTGAATCAAAAGTAAAAATCTTTGTTTCGTATTTATTGGTATAACCCGAAAAGCTACCATTCACCAAACTGTCTTTGAAAAACTGGTTTGTACTGTCGCTGTGAAAACGGTAAAAATTAGCTGCGAGGTAATCATTCCTAAAATCAGTCAATAAAGTATTTAATAACGTTTCGCTGGCCGGATCGGCTTTGGTAGCAAGTGTTTCGGCGTAATACTGCCTGTTACGTAATTCCTTTTTATTATTCTCCAGCATGATAACGCCTGTAATAGTCAGAGAAAAATAAAAAAGCCAGAAGATGAGTCTTGAAGACTTGATATTATTAATTGACAACGAAATAATTCCCCTGTTAAAAAAAAGCAGGTAAATCACAAGCCATATCAGGATAAACAATTCGAAACCCGCATTTGCAATACTAAGTTGAAAGCTGAGGTAAATAAGTCCGCCAACTGCAGTTGCCAGGTATAAGCCCCAGAAGTTTCTGGAAAAAAGTGGCTGAATCAGGTATAATAATATCTGGCTCAATAAAAAGTAGCCAATGGCAATAAAGCACAAAACAATGAAGCCGGTTACACTGTATATATTCAGTGTAAAGAAATTGATAACATCGAATGATATCTGCGAATCGGCCACCATGCTGCGTATGATTTGGCCCGAAATAAATGTGGCAGCAAGGAGTACTGCACAAACCACAACCAAAAGCAACCATTTAGATAATTGCTTTTTAACCGATAACCTTATTTCTTTTTCATGCAACTGATTATGGATGAATAAAACGATCCAGGTAAACAGCACTGCATTAATCAGCAGATCGCCCAACGAACGTAAAACAAAATTTGAGCCGTAAATGGCCGGATCGAACAATTCGAACTGACGGAAATTTAAGGGCACAGGAAAATAATAGCTAAGCCCCCGCAATATTAAAATAACGGGTAGTAAAAAGAATAATGCTTTGGTGAGGCTTTGCTTAACAGCAATATTTACTGCCAGCAAATGAATAAAAATGATAACAAAAAAAGCAGCGAATATCCTGAACCAGATAGCAACCATATTGTTTTTAGGTACAACATAACCTGATTTTTCGGCAAGGTAAAACAAGCTGTTCCCATTAATTGATTTTACAACGGCTTTAGTTGGTAATATTGAAATGTCGTATTTACTTTCTATTTCTTCGCCTGTTGTAAAAGTATTCTGAAGGTATGTATTGGTTACAAAATAATCCCACTTAACGGGTATTAAAGCAATGGTATTACTGTTTACAGTAGTGGCTTTACGCCATACATAATAGCCATTATCCAGTCTAGCAAAGCCGCTGCTGTCTTGCGAGTCAAGTATTTCATCTGTTGGCATTACAGCCTGGGTATTCCAGAAAATGAGTTGTTTCAGTTGGATATCATTAACAAAATACCTGTAAATAAAATAGGGTTTGCCTGTCAGATCTTTTAGTTGTTTCTCATCATATTTATTATTATTTATTTTGCTGACCAATATTGTATCCTGCAACAGTTTTTCAAAGTCTTTTTCCTGATCCTGCACATAACTTTCAATGTTTTCACTTACTGCAGTTACAGAAGAATTGCCCGACCAGTAATTGTCTATGATAAAAGAAAAAGTGATCAGCCAGGCTGCTATTATCAGCAGATAACTGTTTTTAAATAAGATACTTTTATAGGTAGAGATGCGCTGCAATTATATTATGAATTGTTTAGGTCTTTTTTATCCGGTTCCAAATGCTGTCCATTTCCTCCAGGTTCATATCATGCAGGTATTTCCCGTCTTTTAAAGCTTCTGCTTCCATTCGGGTGAACCTGCTTATGAATTTTTTATTCGTCCGCTCCAGTGCATTCTCAGCATCTACCTGCAAAAACCTTGCAAAGTTTATCAATGAGAAGAAAACATCTCCTAATTCATCCTCCATTTTGTTAATATCTCCCCCTTCGATGGCTTCAAACAGTTCTTTTTGCTCCTCCTCCACTTTTTCCCAAACCTGATCTTTGGTTTCCCACTCAAAACCTACCTGTTTGGCTTTTTCCTGCAGCCGCATGGCTTTTACCATTGATGGTAAAGCCTTGGGAACGCCACTTAATATGGAAGTTTTACCCTCTTTAAGTTTAAGCTTCTCCCAGTTCTTTTTTACATCTTCTTCATCATTAACGTGGGTATCACTATATATGTGTGGGTGGCGGTGTATTAATTTATCACAAACGCCATTTATCACTTCATCCAGTGTAAACTGCTTTTGCTCTGCTCCTATTTTGGCATAAAAAATAATGTGGAGTAAAATATCGCCCAGTTCTTCTTTAATGCCTTGCCAGTCACTGTCAGTTATGGCATCGGCAAGTTCATAAGTTTCTTCAATGGTTAACTGGCGCAGGGTATGTATGGTTTGCTTTTTATCCCAGGGACATTTTTCACGCAACTCCTCCATAATTTTAACCAGCCTGTTAAAGGCAATTCCATTATCCAACGACATATTTTTTAAAGTTTATAGAGCGAGTAAAAAATAAAGATTAAAAACAAAAACGAAATTGTAAAAACCAGCAGCAGGCATAACAGAAAGAATTTAAAAATTGTTTTTGCCCTTCGTTGCTGGTAAAACTTACGCATGGCTTTATACAGATAGAAGAGTATACCCAGGACGGATAGCCCTTCTATATAATTTATAACAGACCACTTTAATTCATTATTAAGCTTATTAAGAGCAAAAATGAACAACATGGTTATAAAACTGAAAATATAAAAATGAATACTAAAAATGCTGTGATTAACATAGTAGTATTCTTTTCTGCGGGTGTAAAGCAATTTTAGAATGAAAGCAAAGAGTGGCAATAAAATAAATAACATTTGCGGCAAACTGTGAAGGAGGATATTAGCGTAATCTTTTATTGCCTTTCCGCCTTCATTATGGTATTTTTCATTCAGTTCAATTTCTTTATAAATCAGTTGCCTTTGAAACCAGTTATGTTTCTTTTTGCCTGATGCAAGCACAGAGTCATACTCAGCCCTGGATTTGTAGTCAGAATTGGTGAAGCGTATTCCTCCTTCCATAACAGTACTGTCGAAGTATCGCTTAAATTCCTGCCTGCTCATAGGTAGCGAATCATGTCCGTCATCTTTATTTAAATTTTCCGTATAAATATCAAAAGCAAGAGAATCCAATGCTTCAACTTCTGTAAATGTTTTACCGTTCAGTTTAAGATCAGTGATAATGGCTGAATTATCTACTTTCATAAATGAAAAAAATATCAGAAAAAAGAAAGCAGAGGTAAACACATACATCCTTATTGGGTTTACATAACTGGCCCTGCGGCCAATCATATACTCTTTTGAAAGAAAGCCCGGCCTGGCAAACAAATATTTTAAGGTGCTGAAAAACTTACCATCGAAATGGGTAATGTCTTTAAAGAAATGAGAAATAAGATGCCAAACTGTTTCTTTGGTCTCAATATTTTCCTGTCCGCAGTTTTGGCAATACCTTCCCTGAACTTCTGTGTTACAGTTAAGGCAGTTTTTTTCGGCCCTTTCATTAAGACGGCTCATGAGCGTTAATTTTGTTAAAAATAATAAAGTTTACCGGCCTGTACGTTTAAAGCATAAATTACGTTAAAAGATAGTTTAAATTTGTTCCAGAAAAAACAAAAGATGATTAAAAAAATATTTGTGGTGCTTATAGCTATGATAATGGCATCAGCCTCTGATGCCCAGTATTACTATACCGACATTGTGAGTAATAAGCAGGTGATGGCAGAAATTGCCTTATTGAAAGAAAAAAATATAAAGGCTGTAAAAGTAACTTCCTTTGAACCTACCGGCGAAGAAAGTGAAGGTTTTATCTGTCGTAAAAAAATAAACAGGGATTTTACCGAAGTGGAAATATATACTGCAACAAATGAATCTTATCCAACCAGTTTTGTTTCTTATTTTGATAAATCGGGATTGCTGCAAAAAACGATTGATACATCTGAAGCAGGCGCAACAACCATTAATTATAGATATGATGCTGAGCGCAGACTGGTTTCCATGAATTCATCAAAACATTTTGCAACGGAAGATGATGCTGGCATTGTTACTGAACAGCACCTGTATCAATATAATACCACTGGTATACTTGAGAAAATGTCGCTGATTAAAAACAACCTTGATACCACACAATATATTTTCGAGGCTGATGAAGACGGGAATATCATAATAGAAAAGAATTCGAGAACATCTGAGGTTTATTACTATTACTATGATACCAAAAACCAGCTTACAGAAATTGTTCATCGCTACAGTTATCAGAAAACCCTGTTCACTGAATCTTCATTCGAGTATAATAATATGGGGCAGGTTACTAAAATGATCAGTTCCGAAAAAGAAGGGGCTTATTATTTTACCTGGCGGTACAATTACGAAGATGGTCTGCGTGCAACTGAGCGTTGTTATTCAAAAGAAGGACGTATGATGGGGTCGGTGGAATATCTGTACAAAAAATGATTAACGGATTATTTAATAAAAAAAGCGACAATCTCTTGTCGCTTTTTTTGTACTCGGGATGGGAGTTGAACCCACACTTGCATTACTGCAAACAGGATTTTAAGTCCTGCGTGTCTACCAATTCCACCACCCGAGTGAGTGGTGGTGAAAAAAAAATCCCGCTATCCGGGATTTTTTTTAGAGCGGAAGACCGGGCTCGAACCGGCCACCCCGACCTTGGCAAGGTCGTGCTCTACCAAATGAGCTACTTCCGCTTATTATAAAGAACTATTGGTTGTGCTTTACTCCCGGTTATTTCGGGAAGCTACTTCCGCATTAATGATAAGAACTTACTTATTTTAGGAGTGCAAAAATAAGTGTTGTGCTGTTACAATAAAAATTTTATTTGTAAGTAGGATTGTACTGTGTATTGGTTGGCACTTCCACCTTTGGTTTGCCCTTATACCGGTGTGTGTACAAATTGTAGCAACCGCCCAAAACAAAAGCCAACACTAAAAATACCTGGCAAAACCAGATAAAACGTGATGTTGATACCCAGTTGTGCGTAAAATCTTTGTGTGTATTATCTATAACTTCCTGATTCATCGTATTATAGTTTGCGTTGCAAAAATAAGGCCTGTAAGTCAAAAAAAATTATTTAACAGCAATAATTTCTAAAAAGGTTTTTTTCTTGTGGATAAAATAAGCCCAAACTACCGAGCCATTATAATATCCGTGCAGCTTTCCTCCTTTCTTTACCGGAAAAACAGATTGCTTTTTATTTGATAACAACCAACCGGTAAAATGCAGATGAGCCCTGAATATTGCAAAAAAATAGCCACTGTCTCCACTTAATAACCCTTTCCAGGCGGATACGGCGTCAAGGCTCATCCTGAAAGGTATCTTCCATAATGCTGAAGCAAATGAAATGTTTTTCGACAGCATGATAAGGTTGTTTCTGAAATTAAGGAAAGTTTTACGACTGTTTCCTTTTGGCAAGGTTCCACCGCCAACATGATATACTAGAGAAGCAGGCTGAACAAAAATTTTGTATCCTGCCAGTTGCATCCGCCAGCAAAGATCTATTTCTTCCTGGTGAGCAAAAAAGAATTCATCCAGGCCACCCATTTCATGATAAACAGCAGAACGTACAAAAAATGCTGCACCACTTGCCCAAAAACATTGTTGAGCTTTATCGTACTGACCGCTATCTTTTTCACAAACATCAAATACACGTCCCCTCATAAACGGATAACCAAATTTGTCCAGCCATCCTCCACTTGCACCGGCATATTCAAAATGATCTTTTTTATCATAAGCCAGTAATTTAGGCTGACATGCTGCAATCGCTTTATCCGATTCCATTAATTCAATAACCGGTTCAATCCAGCCCGGAGTAACCTCCACATCACTATTCAACAAAACATAATAATCGGCTTCAACCTGCTTAAGTGCTGTATTATACCCTTTGGCAAAACCCAGGTTACCGCTGTTTTGTATAATTGAAACCTGTGGATAATTTTCTTTTAAAAAATTTACTGAATCATCTGATGAAGCATTATCTGCAACAATAATTTTTTTATTTATATAAACTGAAGCCGTTACCGAAGGCAGAAATTTTTCGAGAAAGTTTCTGCCGTTCCAGTTTAATATAACAATGGCTACTGTTGGTTGTGTCATTATACAGGTGAATGGTTACAAACTTACTACTTATAACTTATTACTTACAACTCTTAACTTATTGCTTATTTTTACTGCATGTTTACTTCTTTTTTTAACTGGCGTACAGTGCTTGCAATGGTTGCAATAGCTATTGTAACAGGCACCATATTCTATTCGCAGTATATTGCCAGAAAGATTGCAGCTGATGAAAGAAAAAAAGTGAATGTATGGGTACAATCGTTAAAGACAAGGGCAACTACAACTGACTTATCTGCACTTACCCTTACCAATATCATCACATCTGAGAATACAGATATTCCCATCATTGAAACGGATGAAAATGATAACCCTTCAGGTGCCGCACTGAACCTGGATAGCAACCTGATCAGAACAGATACGAACTATCTGCGGAAAAAGATAGAACAGTTCAAAAAAGAGAATGAAGCTTTGTACGTTGAAATAAGCAAAGAACCGCTAATTGTCAATAAATATTATTACGGCGACTCGGAACTTTTAAAAGAGGTTCGCTATTACCCCATCATACAACTGATCATTGTTGCACTTTTCATCATCATTATATTAATTGCCATTTCCACCCGAAATAAGTCAACGCAAAACCAGGTTTGGGCAGGTATGGCAAAAGAAACTGCTCATCAGTTGGGTACTCCTTTAACCTCACTTCAGGGCTGGGTAGAAATGCTGAGAGAGACTCCGGGACTGGAAAAGATTGTGCCCGAAATGAGCAAGGATGTTGACCGCCTGAAATTAGTCAGCGACCGTTTTGGAAAAATAGGCAGCACACCGCAGCTTGAAGAGAATGATATTATTGTACAGGTGGAAAATATGGTAAGCTATATTAAAAGAAGATCACCTGAAAGTGTAAGTTTCAGCATTAACAGTTTTGGAGAAAATGAAATTAAGGCAATGATCAACGGCCCTCTTTTTGATTGGGTGATTGAAAATTTATTAAAGAACGGTCTTGATGCTATGGAAGGAAAGGGCAATATCCTGGTAAGTATTAAAAATGAGATTGCACAGGTTGTTGTAGATGTATCTGATTCGGGCAAAGGTATCAGCAAACAAAATATTGCCAATGTTTTTAAACCGGGCTTTACCACAAAAAAACGTGGCTGGGGCCTTGGCTTAACTTTATGCAAACGTATAATTGAACAATACCATAAAGGAGAGTTATTTGTAAAACATTCAGAACCTGGGAAGGGTACCACATTCAGAATTGTATTGAATAAATAATCCCCTTACATTTGCAAACTTAAAGCCCGGGTGGCGAAATTGGTAGACGCACCACCTTGAGGTGGTGGCGCCTATAACTGGGCGTGCTGGTTCGAATCCAGTCTCGGGCACAAAGCTTCTCATTAAATGGGAAGCTTTTTAATTTTAATTATCTTGTAAAAAAATTGATAATGGGAACGGAGATAAAATGCCCCAATTGCGGCCACCAGTTTGAACTGAACGAAAGCCTGAAAAACGAGGTTGAGAAAGAACTGCGTGGTAAAATGCAGGACTGGCAAAAGAAAAAAGAAGAAGAATTTGAAAAGCAGAAAACTTTACTGATTACCGAAGCGGTAAAAAAAGCTGCTGACGATACTGCCGCCAAATTAAAATCGCTGGAAGAAGAAGCAAAATTAAAAAGTCAGCAACTGCAGGAACTGCAAAAGAAAGAACTGGACCTGCTACGTGATAAAAATGCATTGGAAGAGAAGCAGAAGAATATGGAAGTGGAGATAGAAAAAAGATTCCTGGAGAAGAGAAAAGAGATTGAAGACTCAGCAGTTAAAAGAGAGCAGGAATTATTTGATCTGAAGACCAAAGAATACAAACTGCAGATGGAACAACAGCAAAAGCTGATTGAAGAACTGAAACGCAAGAGTGAGCAGGGCAGCATGCAGTTACAGGGCGAAAGTCAGGAGATATTGCTGGAAGAAATACTGAAAGAAAATTTTCCGTTTGATTTAATTGAAGAAGTGGGCAAAGGTGTTGAAGGCGCAGATTGCATGCAGATAATACGTAACAGTGCCGGCACAGTATGTGGTAAAATTATTTATGAAAGTAAACGTACCAAGGCCTGGAGCAATGCATGGATAGATAAATTGAAAAATGACAAACGTACCAAAGCTGCTGATGCGGCAATACTGGTAACACAGGCTTTTCCAAAAGATATGGATCGTTTTGGTGAAAAAGATGGTATCTGGCTTTGTAATTTCTCTGAAGTGAATAGCGTTGCTCATTTACTACGCAACGGAATTATTAAAATTTACGAAATACAAAAAAGCCAGGAAGGCAAAGGAGATAAAATGCAGATGCTGTACGATTATCTTACCGGTATTGAATTCCGTGGGCAGGTGGAAGCGATCATGGAAGGTTTTATCGCCATGAAACACGGTATTACCAAAGAACGTATCCAGATGGAAAAAATATGGAAAGAACGTGAAAAGCAACTGGAGAAAGTATTAATAAGTACCAGCGGTATGTATGGTTCGGTAAAAGGAATTGCCGGTGCATCTATTGGCGATATACCTTTACTTGACGGGACGGATGAAGAAGATGCAGAAACTAACTAAGCCTGATAATGCCCTTTGATACTACATACTATATAAATTCCAACAATAATAATACTGCCGGATATATAATTTTTCCCGGAGGAACAGATACTTCTATTTTTTTGGATCAGGGACAACTTCCATCTCAACTTGATTCTTTGCTGGCAGGTAAGGACAGTATTATTTTTGAAAAATATCTTGAACTATCAAGAGAAATCCAACCTTTAAGTGATACGGAAACAGAAAATAAATTTAATACTGATTTTATTCCGTTGTTTCTTTTCATAGGCATTATATTCTTTGTCATATTCTATGGAAAAGGAAAAACCGATTCCGGGAGCAGGTCAGGCAACAGTTTGGAAGGCGAAACTGAAACTGGTACAATAAAAAAGAAACCTAAAACCTACTTAACCTATTACGGCGACGAAATAAAATTTTCTGATGCAGAACTTGCCGCAATACTCAGCAAACGTTTTCCTTATTACCGGCAGTTGAATTTAGAATATCAATCCATTTTTATACATCGGGTACAAAAGTTCATGACTGAAAAAACATTTAAGATACATGATGAAAGAGCATTTAAGGAAATGCCGGTTTTAATCAGCGCAGCAGCCATTCAGCTCAGTTTCGGGTTAAAAAAATACCTGCTGCCGCATTTCGAATTCATACATATACATCCGCAGGAGTTCTTAAGAGTCCACCCTGTTTTGTGTTTTCTCGAAGGCAATGTATCGGGCCACGCCATCAGGCTAAGCTGGAAACATTTTATAGAGGGTTATGAGAATCCAACCAATGGACAAAATGTTGGCCTGCATGAACTGGCCCACGCCCTGCATTACCAGACCTTTATTGTAGAAAGAAATGTGGACAGGGGTTTCCGGAATTATTATGACGGATTTTCATCCAATGGCGATAAAGCTTATCAATCCGAAAAATCAAAAGAAAAAAATTTGTATTCGGAGTATGCCGAAAAAAATCTGCAGGAGTTCTGGGCCGAATCGGTTGAAATATTTTTTGAGAAACCAAAGGAAATGAGGGACCATTACCCACAGTTGTACGAATCCATGAAATCCATATTAAACCAGGATCCTGTAAACCGTATTCCTAAATTAAACAGTTAATACCCAGGTTAAAAAATTATTGTTGAAATAGAGATAATGTACATCAAGCTGGTAATGTTTTTTAAATGTAACATGCACCGTTCCCTGCTGTGGCTCTCCTTTAATTGATGTTATCACAATATCTTTTTTAAAATCAACTTCGCCACTGCCCCACCATTTAAATACCGATTCTTTTACACTCCAGTATAGTGTGAGGCTTTGCGTAACCGGCATGGGGCATTGTTCATGAAGCACCGGCAGTTCTTCATCGTACATGAACTTATGTTGTATCCTTTCAATTTTTTCGTTCAGTAATTCAACATCCACCCCCACCCTATGCGTTTTACTCACTATTGCCGCGGCATAATCTCCGCAATGTGAAATGGAAAAATGAAACGGCTCATCTTCTAAAAAAGGTTTCTTGGTATCTGCTATTTTTATAAGTCTTAAAGGAAAATCCGGATACAGTTCTTTCAGCAATAAACGCCCTGCAAAGTGCTGCAGACGCTTATGCCAGTGGCTGATCTCTCTTTTTAATGGAACCTCTTTTAAAAAGAAATCTTCATCCTCGGCAATATGCCACACCCCAATTCTTGTAACAGCGTTAATATTTTGTTGATAAACCAGCGGCATGAAAGCGAATTAAGATTTTAGATTGCGGATTGATGATTTAGATTTGCGGTTCAATTAAATTGTTCAATAAAGGTATGACGTATAAGTGTGCGACGCAACGATGACGCCAAAAGTACAACAGCCGGGTTCAAAAAAAATAAAAAAATGATTTTAAGCGACACAAGAATTTTAGAAGAAATAGGAAAAGGAACCATCAAAATAGTACCATACGACAGGGAATGCCTGGGCAGTAACAGTTACGATGTACATTTAGGAAAACATCTTGCCAGGTATGTAAATAAGGAGCTTGATGCTAAAGCTCATAATACCATTGAACACTTTGACATTCCTGAAGAAGGCATTGTTTTATCCCCGGATGAATTTTACCTGGGTGTTACAGAAGAATACACCGAAACCCATTCCCATGTTCCCTTTCTCGAAGGAAAATCGAGTACAGGCCGCCTGGGTATTGATATACATGCAACCGCCGGCAAAGGCGATGTTGGCTTTTGCGGCAACTGGACACTGGAAATTTCTGTAAAACAACCGGTGAAAGTTTATGCAGGCATGCCTATCGGGCAGCTAATTTATTTTCCGGTTGATGGAGAGATTGAAGTGAAATACAACGAAAAGAAAAATGCAAAATACAGCGGGCAGATAAATAAGCCGGTTGAAAGCATGATGTGGAAGAATAAGTTTTAATTGATTGCCACAGAAAACACTGAAACACTGAATTGTTCTGTTTTTGTAAGCGGTTTCTTCTTCAGGCAGTCTTATAACTTTCCGTATTTTTTATAATAAGCAATAATAAACCCGGTTACTTCATCATAACTTAAAACGCCCTGCGGTTGCTGATTTTGTCTTAAGTAAACACCATATATCCACCTAAATACAGGCTCAACAGGGTTACGGTATTTTTTATTAAAGGCTTTCCATTCCTTCAGGTCATCCTTTACTTCCGGTATCAATTGTTCCCGGTATGTTTTTGCAGACACAGTATCTGTTTCAAAAAGATTGCGGTTGCTGTACATGAACAGGTCGAGGTAAGTGGAGTAATGTAATAATGTATCAGCCGAACTTGTAGCCGATAAATAAGCTACAAAATTAGCCTCCATCTCTTTTGCATAACCAAGTTGATGCGCCACTTCGTGGCAAGTGGTAAACGGTAGTAAAAATTTTGGCACCAGCGTATTTACCTGTGCCTCGCCGGTAAACGGATTGTAATAACCGGTAAACCCCATATAGTTACCAACCCAACTCCATACAGATGGCTTTAGTGAAACCGGTTTGTATTTTAAAAAAGGATATGTTTTTTCAGCATTAATAAAAGCATCCTTCACCCTGCTGAACAATTTGCTTTTGGTTGGATATTCCAATTGATGATTTACCAATGAAGCTTTACTTGTATTTACTTTAGCAACTAAAAGATCATTAATCATCCTTAAATCTTCCTGACTGTATTTAGCCATTTTTAAATCAAGTTGATCTGCTATTCCTGTACGGTTATAATTTATGCCCCAAAACAAATTGAATAAAATATAAACCAGCAATAAAATATTCAATGCTTTTTTGCCGCCGGCTGCAAAGTTTTCCGTGGTAACCTGCCTTTTAAATATGGCTTTAATACCCTTTACTGCTTTCCATATCAACCAGAAAATAACCGCCCCGTACAAAATATCACCAATACTGAAAGGCAGCCACCCAAAAACATACCGCAAAAAACGGCTGAAAGCAGGATAAATACCCGTAGAATATTGGTTTTCCACACGAATTGAATTATCTGAATAAACATGTATAAGCACAGCAATAACCAGCAGTACAAGCGTAAATAACAGCGATTTTTTCAGTTTCATATTGACCATAAAAATAATCAATAGCTGCCAAGCCTATAAAATCTAATTTTGAACCTGAAAATTGCAAATATTACCTTACCTTTGCCGTCCTTTAAACCAGACACATGGCGGCTAAACGAACATTTGAGATAGCATTTGTAGGGTTAAAACAGGGAGTTCACGAGTTTAATTACACAGTGGACGACAAGTTCTTTGTTGAAAAAGGCGATCCTGATTTTACCAATTGTACAGCAAGTATTAAACTTTTGCTCGACAAAAAGAGCAGTTTCATGCTGCTCAAATTTGAAATTGGTGGAAAAGCAGATATCAATTGCGACCGTTGCGGCAATCCGCTCGGTATGGATATCTGGGATGAATTCAACATGTTGATAAAACTGGTGGAGAATCCCGATGAGATGAATGCACAGGAAGAAGATCCTGATGTATGGTACATCAGCCGCACCGAAAGCCATATTGATGTTGCCGACTGGATTTACGAATTTGTGCTGCTGAGTTTTCCATTGCAGAAAATGTGCAGCCCCGAGGAAATGGGCGGACCACAATGCAACAAAGAAGTATTGGAAAAACTGAAGGCCATGGAGGTAAAGGAAGAACAGACCAATGCCAATCAATTATGGAAAGGTTTGGAACAGTTTAAGAAAACGAAGAAAGTTAAGAAGTAAGAAAGTTTAGGAGTTTAGAGGTTTAGAAATAAGTTTAAAAATAAAATAAAAAAAATAAAGCTATGCCAAATCCAAAAAGGCGCCACTCACAACAACGCAGTGCAAAAAGAAGAACACATTACAAGGCATCTGAGCCTACTTTGAGTGTTGACAAAACAACAGGCGAAACACATGTACGTCATCGTGCCCATGTTAGCGAAGGAAAATTATTCTACAAAGGAAAATTAGTAGCAGAGAAAGCTCCGCTGAAAGCATAATATTTTTCGAAGTCTCAATTCTAAGTCCGAAATTCGTTAAAAGAGTTTCAGACTTAGAATTTTTGCATTTAACACCAATTCAATTTGAAGAATACGCTGCTAGCGTTTTTGAAAATCAGAATTGGCAATACCGAACAGAAAAGGGCAGGTATAATTGAACTTTAAACGGTATAAAGAAGATAGTATGAATATAGGACTGGACATGATGGGAGGCGACTTTGCGCCGCTTGAAGCTGTGAAAGGCGCAGCTGAATATTTAACCACAGCCACAGCCGATATTCATCTTACTTTAATTGGTGATGAGGAACAGGTAAAAGCGCACCTCATCAATCATCCCATTCCTGCAGAAAAATATACCATTGTTCATGCCGCTCAGGTTATAGAGATGAACGAGCATCCTACCAAAGCGCTAAAAGAAAAACAACAATCCTCCATTGCCATAGGTTTTCAGTTGCTGGCCACGGGTAAAACCGATGCCTTCATCAGTGCAGGTAATACCGGCGCCATGATGGTGGGCAGCCTGTTCAGCATTAAAACCATTGAAGGTGTTTTGCGCCCAACCATTGGTGCTTATATGCCACGTGAAGATGGCACCCTGGGTTTACTGGTTGATGTTGGCCTTAATGCCGATTGCAAACCCGAAAACCTGAACCAGTTTGCCATACTGGGTTCGCTGTATGCCAAACATATTTTAGATTTTGAAAACCCAAAAGTTGGTTTAATAAACCTGGGCGAAGAAGAAGGCAAAGGAAATATATTAACGCAGGCCACTTATCCCCTGCTTAAGGAAAACAAGCAGATAAATTTTATTGGCAATGTTGAAGGCCGCGACATTTTAATGAACAAGGCCGATGTATTTGTATGCAACGGCTATACCGGCAACGTAGTTTTAAAACTTGCCGAAAGCATTTACGACATCACCAAACGCCGCAACATAAACGACGAACATTTTAACCGCTTTAATTTTGAACAGTATGGCGGCGTACCCGTACTCGGCGTAGCCAAACCGGTCATCATTGGCCACGGCATCTCCCACGCCATGGCATTTAAAAACATGATACGCATTGCCCACCGCATGTTAGCAACCGATCTGTTAACAAAGATGAAAGACAGTTTTATTGACCAGGCTTAGGAATTACTATTGAGCTTCGGTGGCGTCGCACTCTTGTACAGAAAATCTTTATTGGGCTTTTATATAAGCGTAGAATAAAATCACAAACAAATTAAAATTTTAATAAATTGCATTGGCACTATAATATTTGTATAGTTTTTAGCTGGTAATCAAGAATTAATTATGCAAGAAGTAGGACCAATGCAAATGTGTAGCCCATTTTTATGACCGAATCGAATAAAATTATAAAACTAATATTTAGAAGTCAGGACTTTGAAGATATTTATTTCAAAGACAGACAAGGAGATATTTTTTGGAGTACTCCTGTTAAACAAAATTTTGTTATTGCTTTAGTATTTATAAGTGCCGCATTAATTTCACTTGCTTACTCTCTATATACAAATCAGTTTTGGGGCATTCCAATATTTCTTTTATTCTTATTTGCCATAGCATTTTTCATATATGCGAAACAAGTTTCGGTAATTCTAAAATGGAAAAAACAAGTAATTAAATATTTAAGTGATTTAGCTAAAATTAAAAAGCATGAAATTACTTTGACAAATGAGGCATTGACTATAATTCAAGATAATGAAGTGATAATAACTAAATGGTCAACTTTTACAAAAGTAACTCTCAACAATGAATCTATATCTTTATCAGGAAATGATAATTATTTTTTTCCTAAAAAATCTATGAGCGTCAACGATTATGAGTATTTAAAGCAGTTCATTTCAGATAAAGTACAAGACGGGTTATAACATAGCTTTCCGTCCCCTCGGGGTTTTCACAGCAAACCTCTTAAACCCAAAAAGCTCTTACGTGAAACCCCGATGATGCAGATCAAAAGTTAACTGCTTTTACAATCCATAATACATATTATCATCGAAAACGTGGCTCAACCTTTGACCATTCCAATTTAAAATTATGCATGTGATTAGGCGCTTCACTGGCCTCCCAGGTAAAGTCGTACTGTGTGCTGTGTGGGCCGGTAATATATGTGCCTGCCTTGATAGCACCGGTATTGTCCAATTCCAGACTTAATACGTAATTCAGCGGCAGTACCTCAACCCTAAAATCGTAATCAGTGATAAAGGGAACTTGGCTTCCGTCGGCAAGGCTTGATATACGTGTTGCTTTCAGTTTGTGCATACGCAACTTGCTTAGTCCGTCCCATCGGGGTTTTCACAGTAAACCTCTTAAGCCCAAAAAACTCTTACGTGAAACCCCGATGTATAACACTCCTGAACTATAAAAGAATTCACGCTGAATATTTCTTAAATTTTTTGAGACTGATTGTGCAGCTACCCTGCCGCATCGGGGTTTCGCAACAAGTGAACGTTAATAAAATAATTACGTTTGCGAAAACCCCGCTGAGAAATAATTTAGTTATATTAAGTGTAAACGGCAGAAATATTTATTGTTCATAACATCTTTAAAAATAAAAATTACAGCTATTAATTTAACCTGCAGCATTATTCTGTTAAAAAGATTTTAGCATTTTCAAAAAATGCTTTGGCACAGTTCTTGGCTTATTTGTTTTATTCAGAACATATCTTCTCACTTAAAACATAACATCATGAGCAGTTTACTTTATGCCATAGCAGTTATACTTGTCATCTTCTGGGCAATAGGTTTTTTTGCATACAGCGCAGGAGCTATCATTCACCTGTTACTGGTTATTGCAGTTATTACCGTTCTTTTACGGGTGATACAGGGAAGAAAACCGCTTTAAACAAACAACATTTATTAATCTATAAAATTAAAAACTATGAAATCTGGAAAAATAATATTAGGCGTGTTAGCCGGCCTGGCTGCAGGCGCAGCATTAGGTATTTTATTTGCACCCGACAAAGGAGAAAAAACACGTAAAAAAATTGCAGGCAGTGCAAAAGATTTTAAAAACAAAATGGCTAAAGCAGCAAAGAACCTAGGTAAAAAGGCCGAAGCCATGAAAGATGAAGCTGCTGAAAAATTAGCTGAGGCTGGTAACAGTGCCAAACAAAAAGCCAATGCATTAACCCACAATTAAAACCAACCCCGTACTAGGTATGCCGGAAAATATAAAAATAGAGGAACTTACAACAACCCTGAAGCGTTATGCAAATACAAGATATGAACTTATTAAGCTTGAAGTAACAGAAAGAATTTCAGTGACAGGTGCCGGCCTTATCAGTGGACTTCTTGTAACAGTTGCAGGTTTGTTGTTTGTTCTCTTTCTGAGTTTAGGGTTAAGCTTTTACCTGTCGTACCTGATTGGCAGTTCATACGCCGGCTTTATGATAGTTAGCGGGTTTTACCTGCTGCTTGCCGTTATTCTTTTCACCGGCAGAAAAAAATTTGTTGAAAAACCTTTACGTGACAAGTTCATCAATAAAATTTTCAGCGATAATTAAAATCGTCTTAATAAGCCGGTAATGGAAAAGAACAGTAACATAACAGATCATGCAACACTCACCCAACGTATTTTACAATTAAAGGATGATAAAAAGATACAGGAGGTAGAATTGCGCCATTCGGTCAATACGGCTTTCAGCTCCCTTAACCCGCTTAACATGCTTAAACAATCGCTGCACGAATTTGTGGAGGACAAAGATGTAAAATCAGATATTTTAAAAGCAGGTGTAAACTTTGGAGCCAACCTTTTAATAGACAAAAGCCTTGGAAAATACAGAAGTATAAAAGGTTTCCTGAGTTCGGTACTTGTGGAAAGTATTTCAACCCCGCTCATTTATTCAGGCTTATCAAAGCTGTTTTCCAAACATGAAAATGAGGAGGCACAGGAAGAAGAATCAGAAAACAGTGTCCGGTAATAAATCTCCGGATCAATCACAGAAATTAAATTTATTGGTATCGCAACTCTTATCCTGCTTTTGCTAACGGCAACTCCAGCAGCACTTCACATCCTTTTCCTTTAGCAGAATTCAGAATAAATTTACCAGAAAATGATTCAGTTCTTTTTTTGATATTATTAAGGCCTATACCCTTCTTTGCAGTCTTTACATTAAATCCTTTGCCATTATCGTAGATACGCATTTTTACAACATCCTCTTCCTGTATTAGTGTTACTTCAATTTCGCTTGCTTCGGAATACTTGGCAATATTTTTAACCTGCTCCTGCAGTATCCTGTACAGGTTTATCTGCAGGTCGCCGTTAACATCATTGCACACTGCATCAAAGTCGAGCTTTATGTTGAAACGTTTATTTAAATTAAAAGACTGCAGCAGATGCTCAAAGGCATCTTTCAATGTGTTGTTATCAAAAGAAGCCGGTGCCAGTTTATGCGACAGCTTGCGTACTTCTTCGGTTGCGGTTAAAACATGCGCTTTGCCCATTTCCACAAATTCGAAAGACTGCTTTGTTTTTGTGTGGGTCTCTTTTACCATGCTCAATGCAAGGAAGGAACTGGCCAGTAACTGGTTTATATTATCATGCAGTTCTGCCCCAATAAACCTTCGCTCCTGTTCCTGTGCATCCAGTATCGCTTTCGACAGGCGTATCTCCTCTTCAACCTGATAAGTAATATCCTGCATGGCACCAATCATCCTAATTGGGTTACCGCTTTCATCAAATATTACAAAAGCCCGGTCGAAAACATATTTATATGAATCATCGGCGCAGCGAAACCGGTAAGTTAATTGAAATTTTTCCACCCCGTTATTAAAAACTTCTTCCAACGATTCCGTCACTTTTTTAAAATCACCGGGGTAAAGCTTTTCATTCCACCAGTCAACCACGTTATCAACTTCTGAAGCCAGGTATCCGAAAGTTTTACTGATTCCGTCATTGTAGAGCATTGTGTTATTCACTATATCCCAATCCCAGATAGTATCGCTGGTGGCGTTTGACAGAATATCATACCGTTCAATGGCTGCTTTTATTTTTATCTCATCCATTTTGCGCTCACTGATATCCCGCAGGTTTATTATAATACCGCCAATGGCTGGGTCATGCATCATATTTTTACCCAGGCCTTCAAGCCAGATATAATGCCCGTCCTTATGTTTTACCCTTACTGAAACAGCGATGGGTTTACCAGGACTTACGAGTGCCTCGGTTATTAATGTCTGCACCTGTGCCATATCTTCGGGATGAATATATTCCGTACCGGCAACTTTTTCATTTTCGGAAAACTGCCAGCCGGTAATGATCGCAGCAGATGAACTCCGGAAAATGATATTCAATTTTTCATCAATCAATAAAATAATCCCTTCATTATTTTCTACCAGCGCCCTGAATAATTTTTCTTTTATATTCAATTCTTCTGTACGTTCTTTTACCCTTTGCTCCAGCTCATCATTCAGCTTTTTTAAAGCGGCTGCGGTTTTTACTTTTTCAATATTATCGTCCCTGGTTTTACGGATGAATACTGCTAACAATAAAAGAATGCCTGCAACTATCATCAATAATATGCGCTGCAGGTTTTTTACACTTTTTGCGTTGGCCTTTTTATAATTTACCAGCGCCAGGTTTTCAGCGTCCTGTATTTTTTCAACCTGCAAACGGATGCGGTCAATATATAATCTGCCTTCACTTGTTTCAACAATCTTCATCGAATTGTTTACTCCGTTGGTCTGGTAATTTGCAATGATCAGGTTGGTAAAGTCTATTCGTGTATTAACATACGAATTCAGGGAGTCGTACATGGATTTTTGTCCGTTGCTTTCACCGGTCAGAGTCCGTAGATATTCAAAAGCCTTTTTTATTTCCTTTTGGGATCTTTCAATGGGTTGTAAAACTGTGGGGCGGCCAGTAAGGACATAAGTCCGGAAACTGGATTCATTGTTTAGAGCAAGAGCAAGTATTTTTTTAGAATGCAGTAAAAGTTCTTCAGTATTCGTAATCCTTTTCCCGTTTTTGATGACCAGTTGTGACTGGTAAACAGAAACAATAATAATAATAATGATTGAGACCAGGAGAAGCTTAACACCTGTTATATAAAACTTACTTGTAGTAAGGTTAAATTTCATAGATAATTGAATTGTTGGCAGGCAAAACAGAGTATTGCTGTTTATACCAGAAATAAACAAGAACTGGTATTTTGAATGATTACAATCGGAAAAACTTACCTGATTCAGATGCTTTCAGCCTGGTAAGCGCTGCCTGCCGTTTCCAGCTCAAAGTTCCCCCTTAGAGTACCAACGAACATAGGGGAAGAATATTTTACTTACAGAAAAATAAATATGACAACAGCTTCTGTTTCAGAATGTAATCAGGGAAAATACCGGACAGAACAATCCGGATAACAGGCAAAATTTTATAATGAGTTTTATCTATGTCAATTTTACATTATACTTCAAATCGTTTATTAAAATAACGCTTTATAAATGTGATTTGCACAAACAACATGACTGTTAACAGTACAACGGCATATAAACTGATCTCTGATAATTTAAATACAGCTAAGTTTTCTGTAAGAACATTATTTACTGTAGTAAGATCAAGATTTGCTAACCAGCTTCCGGTTTGCATTCCGGTATTAAAAAAAAGATACGTTGTTAATACAATAATACTCCCGAAAATGATAAACCATGCCTTTTTCGAAATTAAAGGTTTATAAACTGTTGCCTTATCCATTTCAGTGGCATACACCTGCATCATCAGCTTTGATGTAAACTCAGGCAACGGCATTTCCATTGAAGTTTCCTTCATCAGTTTATCAACCATCTTTTCCAGTTGTTTATCCTTGTTCGCTTTCATAATGTTCAATCATTTCAGTTTGTAAATTTGTTTTTAAAACTGTGGTCAGTTTTTTTCTGCTGCGGTAAAGTTTTATTTTAACATGATTAGGATTTGTGCCCATGATTTTTGCAATCTCTTTTACCGATTGTTCTTCAAAATAAAACAAGGTCAGTAAAAAGCTGTCTTCTCCGGGCAATAAAGCTAAGCAATCCTGAATCATCTGCTTTCGCTCTTTTGCCTCCATGCTGTCGAGCGTGTTATCTAATAATGTTATCTGCTGTTCAGTATAATCATCAATAGCAAGAAGAGGTTGTGCCCTTTTATTTTTCCGGATACGATCTAAACAGGTATTGTATGTTATAGTGTACAACCAGGTAGAAAATTTAGATTCGCCCTTATACTTAGCCAGCGACCGGTAAACTTTTACAAATGCATCCTGGGCTGCTTCCTCAGCTTCTTCCCTGCTTTTTAACATTTTTAAGGTTAATGAAAATACCATGCCCTTATACTTGTCTGCCAATACCGCAAAAGCATTGGTATCCCCGCTAATTACCCGGTTTATATACTGTTGATCATCTATACTATCCATATACTGATTAATTAGACGACAACAATCTTATGGAGGTTACAGCCTGAAAAAAATGCTGATGATACTGTAACCAGTTGTCAACTCCCGTCGTCAAAACCTATGAACCAATTAAAATTAAACAATAAAAAAACAGTTATGGAAGCAATATTCATCCCAATCAGCTTTTTTGCAGCAATTTTCGGAATTATTTATCTCTATCTTTCTACCAGGAACCGGGAGCGCCTGGCACTAATTGAAAAAGGTGCTGATGCCAGTATTTTTATGAGTGGAGGAAAACAAGCCGCCCCGATATGGAAAGTACTTACCTTAAATCTATCGCTCCTGTTGATGGGGATTGGCGTGGGTGTCTTTATTGCATTACTACTGTCAACCTATACATCACTGAATGCTCATGGAATTTATCCTGCCTGCATTTTCTTTATGGCAGGTGTGGGTTTATTTACCGGTTTTAACATGACCAAGAACCTGGATAAAACGTAAGATTGTTTGAAAGTGTTTTTATAATAAATTACAGCCATGTAAAAACATCAGGGCAGGGAATAAAATTTATTCCCTGCTTTTTTATACTTTCATATTATAAATGTATTCTTTTCAAAACCCCAATATTGCCATTGCAGCAGCAGTTGATATTACAGCAATAACAGCCTTGCTGAATATTTCTTACCGTGGCGAATCCTCAAAACAAGGTTGGACTACTGAAGCAGAACTCATTGCTGGTGAAACCCGTGCTGATGAAAACATGGTGCAGCGGGTAATGCAGCAAAACGGCAGTGTGTTTTTAAAATACACAAATGATGAACAGCAGATAACAGGCTGCGTTAATCTTCAACAGCACGCCAATAAACTATACCTCGGTATGTTTGGTGTAGCACCACAGCTGCAGGGCGCTGGTATTGGCAAACAGATACTGAAAGCATCGGAGGAATATGCAAAGCATTCAAGATGCACTGCAATTTATATGTCGGTTATAAGTCTACGCAAAGAACTTATCAGTTGGTACGAACGGCATGGCTATGCCGACACCGGCAAAAGAATTCCTTTTAAGGAAGATGGTATTACAGGAACTCATCTTAAAAAACTTGAGTTTATGGTCATGGAAAAAACATTATCAGTCTAACACAGTCAAAAGATCATTTCTGGCGCTGCTTTATCCAGCATCTTTTTTAACCGCCTGTAACAGCCCGCAACCACAGGATTCTGGCTAATTTTTACATGGCTCTTGCCAAATATATTTACTGCCTTCCATCCCTATTTATATTTTTTTCATCTGCCTATTTCGTCATATTCACACAGCCATTTTAAAGTATAACAAATAAACAGTCATGAAAAAACTATTTACGTTTTTGACAGCTATGCTGTTAACCACCCTCCTTTTTGCACAAAACAAAACTGGTAAAATTTCGGGCATAGTTTTAAGCGCCGAAAAAAAACCAGTTGAATCTGCAACGGTACAATTATTAAAAGCCAGTGATAAAAGTCTGGTAAAAGTTGCCATATCAGATAAAGCCGGTAACTACAGTTTTGATAAAATTGCAGAAGGTAATTATCTTATCAGCATCAGCGCAGCAGGATTTGTAAAAAGCATGGGCGATCCTGTAAGCATTACATCTTCCAAACCTGTTGTAACTGTTGCCGCAACAGAACTGATCGTTCAATCCAAATCATTAGAAGGCATTACTATAACTGCAACAAGACCATTCATTGAACAAAAACTCGACCGTACCATTGTGAATGTGGAAGCTTCGCCAACCAATGCAGGAGCCACTGCGCTTGAAGTGCTGGAGAAATCTCCCGGCGTAAGTGTAGATAATGACGGCAACATCAGCCTGAAAGGAAAACAAGGTGTTATCATCATGATGGATGGAAAACCAACTTATCTTTCTGCAGCCGACCTGGCTAATGTGCTGCGTAACCTGCCTGCATCGGCGCTTGATCAGATTGAAATCATGACCAACCCATCAGCCAAATATGATGCTACCGGAAATTCGGGTATCATCAATATCAAAACAAAGAAAAGTAAAACAAAGGGCTCCAACGGAAGCATCACGCTGGGTAATACCAGTTCCATTTTCAGTTACAACGGAAAAACAGAATTATTGTGGAAGCCTACTGTTTCGGTAAACTACAATTATAAAAAAAATAAGGTAAACCTGTTTGGTAATTTTGTTTATAACTACCGTGAAGGCAGGGGCCTGCTGAACATCACCAGCCGCTACTACGAAAATGAAAAACAATTAGACAGTATCAACCGGGTAAATACTTATTTTAATTTCAGGAATAATAATTACACGTTGAAACTGGGTATGGATTATTCTCCAAACAAAAAGACAACATATGGTATTGTGCTCAACGGATTTTTATTTGCAGGCCGCCCTACCCCGCTTACCAATACTGCTTTCTCAACAATTAAGGGAGATGTATTTTCCAGGCTGAACTCAAGAACAGAAAATAAACTTAGCTGGAACAATTTCAGTACCAACCTCAATTACAAACATAATTTTGATACCAGCGGTACAGAGATCACACTTGATCTTGATTATTCGCATTACAAGAATGTATCGGACCAGTTGCTGAGTACAGGATTCTTTGATGGGGATTATAAACAGACATCCGACTCCATGTTTCTGCGTGGGCATCTTCCTGCAGCCATTGATATCTTTTCATTAAAATCTGATTTCACAAAAAAATATGCAAACGGAATAAAACTGGAAGCCGGTATAAAATCAAGTTATGTAGAATCTGATAACCTGGTTGATTATCTCCGCAAGGTTGGCAGCAACTGGTATCCCGACAGCAGGAACAATCATTTTATTTATACCGAAAATATTAATGCTGCTTATCTGAATGCAAACAAGTCGTTTAAAAAATGGGATGTGCAGACAGGTTTGAGAATGGAGAACACCAATACAAAGGGTGTACAATCATCAGATAATTCTGTTGTAAAACGCAGTTATGTAAGCCTCTTCCCGTCTGTATTTGTGAGTTATAATGTAAATGCAAAGAACATACTTACGGTGTCGGCCAGCAGGCGGCTGCAGCGGCCCAATTACCAAGACCTGAATCCCTTTACCTTCTTCCTCGATTCATTATCGTATCGCCAGGGCAACCCTTATTTAACGCCGCAGTTCTCTTATAATTACGAACTGAAACATACTTACAACAATAAGTTAAGCACTACATTAAATTACACAACTACCACCGATGTGATCAGCCAGATCATCAAAAGAAAAAAAGGAACTAATAATGAACTGATTGGCTTTTTAACCATTGACAATATTGCAAAATTCACCAACATGGGAATTGCTGTAAGCACACCCGTAAAGTTTGCCAAATGGTGGAATGTAAACCTGTTTGCCAATGTTTACCGCAATCATTATGTAGGCACTTATATCTCAACAGAAAATGCACAGTCAAAAATTGTTGATCTGGATCTTGCTTACACTTCCTTCAGCTTTAATATAAATAACAGCTTTACCCTTGGCAAAGGCTGGACGGCAGAACTGAGTGGCTGGTATAACTATAAAAATGTACAGCAGCTATCGCTAACCTATCCCATGGGGCAAATGAATATTGGCCTTGCAAAAAATAATTTAATGAAAGGTAAGGCAAGCCTGCGGCTTAACGCCCGTGACCCTTTTGGCTGGCAACGTTACAAAGGATACACTAAATACGGCAATGTTGATATTGACATTACCAACCGCTGGGACAACCGTCAGTTTGGTGTAAACTTTACTTATCGTTTTGGTAAACAACAAGGGCAAAGCCGCCGCCGCTCTTCGGCAACCGAAGATGAACAAAGAAGAGTTGGTGCAGGAAGTTAAAGTATAGTTTTTGTTTCAAATGAAAGCCACCGGGAAACTGGTGGCTTTTTGTTTGGGAGGATTGTATATTAAATAAAAAGATATTACATTGTGTTTGCGGAGCAACAGGCTTGATAGGCCTGTTGATGATTAATATACAATTTATATAAGAAGTTGCGCCAATGCAAATGTTACAGCGAGATCATGCAAAGAAAATACAGTAAATGGAAACATCTATCTCAATATCAGAAACTTTAATTTTAAATAAACACAAAACGATCAAGAATGAATTATGAAAAAAGTATGCTGGAGATTGAAACAATCAAAGGCAAAAAGCAAGCAAAGATTCCTAAATTAAAAAAACAAATAGCTGCAATCCGCTACCCAATACTGGAAACCTTTACCCCCGGTTGTATTGGACATGGTACAGCACCTGATCCTATAACCCCAACCAGTTTAATAGTGCAGGATTTTTTAGTTGACAGCACAGGCTTATCCAAAGGTGGAGAATCAATAAATCCCCTGATACAGGTTGGACTCAACGCTTCAAAACAAATAATCTACACGATAGCGCCTGAAGCTTGCAAGAGAATTTTTAAAGTTTCAAGACCTGCAGGAATTGCCAAAGGTTATTTTGGGATGTCATTTGGAAGAACTGCTGTACATCCTGTTTTGGGTGGTGGTGGTTTCTATGAAATATACCCGGCTACAATAACCTTTAACGGACTGTCAGGTACCGCACCTGTCATTACCTATGCCAATTTTTTCATTACTAACGGAGTTAATAATTCATTCTATTTATATATTACCGGAGAATTTTCAAAAAATTTTTCCTTTACGGATATAAAGATTGTATGTAACTACCCATTAAGAAGTTTGTCTCCTCAATTTGATTTTTACAGGTTGCTATCATATTCAAGGCCATTTACCATCCACACTGCAGGAGTTGTTTGCTATGCTTTATTCGGATACAAATCACATTCCGGGGAAGACTTAGGTCCGATCATAAAACTCTTGTAATGAAAATTTAAAGTAGCTGCAGCTAAAAAAAAGAAAACAAAGGAGATATTTTACTCCTCCGCTTTTGGCGTAACACCAACAGCCGAAGCCTGAACCATTAAATCAGTTTACTAAATCAGGATGCTTTTATTTTTCTTTACAGAAAACAAGGTGCCTCTCTTTTATATTTTATTTCTGTATCAGGACTTTTGTATATTTAACTGTTGCCCGAAATAATCACTCCATTTAATTATTACCTTATGCAACTTCCCTCACAAATAAAAATTGAGCACCCAGCCAATACAGCAGTTATACAACTGCTGCAGGGCGACCTGAGCAGCATCCCTGCGGAACATGCAACAGATATTCTTATCATGTCGGCATTCCCGGGAAATTATATTGCATTAAAGGGCAGCCTTATTGATGCATTGGATGAAAAAGGATTAAGTGTTGAAACCCTTTCACTTGATAAGGAAGTTGATCTTCGCAGTCAGCTGAATTGCTGGTTAAGTAAACCCTTATCACCTGCCCATCAGCAAAAATTTAATTTTAAACAGGTATTGTGTTTTGAACCAGGCGATAAAATAAAAGAACCACAGGAAGTGGTTGGTGACATTTTCCGCTGCATTAATACTTTTGCGTTTGATGAAGATAAAAATGATCTGGCAATGCCCATCATTGCAACAGGTTACCAGGAAATACCTATGCTGAAAATATTACCTGCCCTTTTAGATGCTGCAGTTTTCTGGTTAAAGAACGGACTGCCTATTAAAAGTATCAAACTGGTGGTACACCGTAAAGAGCAGGCAGCAGAAGCGCTGCCCATCTTTGAAAAATTTAAACAAGATATTAGCGTAACAACCCGAAGTCCTCAGGCTCCGGCAGCACGCCCTGAAACTGCCCGGGGAGAAGTATCTGTTCAAGACACAGGTTCAACTATACCGGAAGATAAACCTGCAAAGACAGTATCCCGAACAGGATACGATTATTTTTTAAGCTACGCCCATGTACACAGCAAAGAGGTTCAGTATTTTGTAGATGAACTAAAAAAGAAAAATGAAGGCCTTGCTGTTTTTTATGATAAAGACAGTATTCCTCCCGGCGGTTTGTGGATACAACAGATATCTGCAGCTATTCAGCAGGCCGGTAAAGTGCTTGTCTTCCTTTCACCGGATTATGATAATTCGCCAGTTTGCTGGGATGAATTTCAATGTGCCAAACTGATGGAGTATAACCGTAAAAAAAGCATGATCCAGACTGTTTATCTGTATGGTTATAAAGAAACAGAAATGCCGCTCATCATGGGCATATACAGTTATATAGATTGCCGGGAAGGCAGCAGGGAAAAGATTGCTGACTGTATTGATAAATTACTGAAAAAAGATAAAGATCAAAATTAAAGTCCTTTTAGTTTTTACCTACTCCGCCGCTGTTGGCGTGCCGCCAACAGTCGTAGCCTAAACCATTGAAACAGTTTGCCAAATCAGTGTTCCTTTTTATTTTTTAGTTTCCAATTAGATTTACAGCGCAAACCAAATAAATAATACAGCTTAACTATAAAATAAGTCGCCAGAATATCTATGAACTATTTCACACTTTTATAATGCAACCACAAGGCTGTATCGTAATTTCGCAGAAGATTCCCTTTAAAAGAAAATAACGTTTGCAAAAAAAATCGGTAACCATTTTCTACATTGCAAATAAAATAAAAAGATATTACATTGCATTGGCGCTGTAAAATTCTGTATAGTTTTAGCTGAAAAACAAGGCTTAACTGTACAAGACGCTGAGGAGTTAATATAACCATGTGTACATTTAACTAAATCTCAGGAAAATAGTTGAACATGAAAATAAAGCACTTTGCTATTTGCTTTTTAGTCTTGCTACCAAGTATCTTTTCATTTGGACAGGCTGCGGCAGGTAACGCCATGCTGAATCAAAAACTGGACAGCCTGTTTTCCGCTCTCAATAAACACAGTCCCGGAGTTGCAGTTACCATCTTAAAAGATGAAAAGGTTCTTTCAAAGAAAGCTTATGGAATGGCGAGCATTGAATTGCAGGTACCTTTTACGCATCAAAGTGTAGTAAGAATAGGATATTCAGAGGCAAGGGAATTTATTTCAATTGCAGCAGTATTAATGGAAAAAGATGGAATATTTTCTTTGAATGATAAAGTAAGAAAATATTTTCCAGAACTGCCCGAATGGTCGGAGCCGTTAACGATCTGGGATCTGCTTAATCACCGCAGTGGTTTTGTAGATGAATGGTCAACTGCATTGCTGATGCATGGCGCTATGTTTAATCGTTTTGATAAGGAACAGTTTTTCCGGTTATTATATACGCAGACCGAGCCGGAAATTGAACCCGGCAAGGGATATATGTATTGCAATTCTGATTTTGGATTATTGAGGCTGATCATGGAAAAAGCATCGGGCAAAAATTTAAGCGACTGGATCAGGCAACGGATATTTGAACCTTTAAAAATGAATAATACATGGATGCAAAAAAATGCCTGGGACATTATTACTAGTCGTGCTGCAAAATATTCACGAGGAGCAACAGGATTCACCCAGGATGGTGTGCAGAAGACATCACCAGGAGGAAACTATTTTATACTTACCTGTGCTGATGATCTTGCTAAATGGGCATTGGCGGTAGGTGAACCTGGTTCGGAGTATAGTGCGGCGTTGAAAAAATTATTCGAAAATGTGCGGATGATACCCGGAAAGAAAAATCACTACGTTACCGGGCACAGCATTGATACAATAAATAATCACCCGGTCATTATTCATGAAGGCGTTAATAGTGAAAATTATCTTACCCGTATTCCTTCAAAGGGATTAACCATCATAACAATAGGAAACCTGGACGGAGATGGCTTCTCGGAACAGAATAAAATTCTTCGTAACCATTTACTGGATGCAAAAACAGTATCATTCGTGAAACTGGTTTTTGTAAAAAAGCCAATCACAATTACTGAGGATGAATTAAAAAAATATGAAGGCAGTTATCGTTGGTTAAACCAGGTATCGTGGCAGAGTTATAATGAAACCAGGAAGCTGAGTGACTTTTACATAGAAAATGGAAAATTGCAATCAAGATATACCGGAAACTATATTATTGAACTTATTCCGGTTGGTAAAGATTTATTTTATTACGAAGAAGACTATGGGGTACAGTTTAAATTTACTCAGCCGGCGGGCAATGCACCCATGCAGGTAACCGTGACATATGATGATGGGTTCCCCGCCGAAACACTGGAAAAGGAAGCTAAGCAATGGGCACCATCAAAAGATGAACTTAAACAGTTTACTGGTAAATATTACAGCAGACACCTGGATTACTATTGGAAACTTGAATTAAATGAACAGGGCAAAATAGTTTTAAAAAGAGCTACTATGCCGGATACTATTATGGAACCCGATGGCGAAAATCAGTTTCATTATATTGGCGAAAAAGGCCCTGGAGATGGCTTTGATCAGTGGATACTTTTTAATAAAGATGAACAGGGAAATATAACAGGTTTCGCTGTATGGTCGAACAGGGTAATGCATCACAGATTTGAAAAAAGAATGAATTGATCCTTAAATCAGTTTCCCAAACAGAAATGGTCCTTTACTTTTAAGAATAGAAAAGGACCATTTTGGTTTAGGTGATATTTATTAAACTAGTTATAACACTGATCCTGTATAAATATATACGGATTTATAGAGTAGTTTTTTTCGTATTCCTGTGTATACGAACAAAACACCAGGTCGATAAAAGTATTACCGTCATTAATATTATAAGTGGGTGCTGATCTGGTATCCGTTTTAAAACATTCCGGAAATAACACTGGTGATGATCCATCTCTGCAAAAATCTTTTAAATGAGCTATTTGCGAAAACCAACCATCTTTTTCTATATTACATTGTCTTACCCAATCTGTAGAAAAAAAGCCTGTATGCAGGAATATCAATAATTCTTTTTGTGAATTTTCTTTAATCATTTTCTGTTTTAATGTGCAACATTGGACTATAACGAAAATATTAATCTAAGGTCCCGGTACATGCTTGAACAAACCGGGACCTGTAGAATTAATAATTCTGGATTCTAAACGGTCTTTTTAATATTTTTTATATCAATTGTAAAATTCTCCGTAGATACAAAACCAGTTCAATAATACTGATATTGTATATGGGCTGATTTCTACTTTCGATTACAGCACAAATTACCAGAAAGAGTAAATAAATCAGATAGTATTAGCAGTCCTAATTCAGTAGTATTAATACTACCAATGGAACGCTAATAGCTGTTTTACAGTTCAATATCTGTAATAATCCGATGGGCTATGGCATACCTAGTAAGTTCTGAATTGGTAGACAGATTAAATTTTTTCATGATTCTGCCCCGGTGAGTGCTAACCGTTGTTATAGCAAGTGAAAGCGAATTTGAAATTTGGGTTAATGTTTTACCCGAAGCCAGGAGCTTAAAAATTTCAGGCTCCCTGTTGGTAAGACTTTCATGCAGTGTTTTCTTAACTTTTACGTGTACCAATAATTTTTCAGCTATTTCTGAAGGAATGTATTTTCTGCCGGAGAGTATGAGCTTAACAGCTTTAATTAATTCAAAAGGGGCGGCATTTTTATTCATATACCCTGCTGCACCAGCCCTTAACACCCTTACTGCATATAGTTCTTTTGTAAATATGCTAAGAATTAAAACCGGTAACCGGGGTTTTATTAATTTAATCTGTTCCAATGCTTCCAGCCCGCTTCTGCCCGGCATATCCAGGTCGGCTATTACCAGATCAAAATCATTCAACATAATTTCTTTAATAAGGCTTTCCCCATCGCCCACTTCAGTTATCTTAACAGAACGGTATTCATCTTTTAGTAACTGGATAAGGCCAAGGCGTATTTTGAGAATGGTTAAGTATTTCAGGAATATCTGTAAGCTTTTTGGAAGCATCATTAAACTGCTGAAAGGCATAAATTGTAACAAACATGAATGTGATAAAAATCAGCATTAACATGATTATACCTGTCACTAATATTGTATTGATTGCCTTTTTAGGTTTCATAAATGTGAAATATTCTTTTTGGTATATGAGGCAAATCAACGGGTTAATTTTGTAAGGTAATAATTTATTCTATACTTACCTTAAAGTGGTATTGATATTGGATTACAAATGTTTATTGTATTCGTTTATTAAACAGTTTTATATTTACTGCTTAAATCTATGCTCTCCTTCGGCACCACTATATTAAAATTTGAAAAGCAAGGCGAAAAGACCGGATGGACTTATATCCTCATCCCTGCAAAAATTGCAGGAAAATTAAATCCCGGTGTAAAAAAATCGTACCGGGTAAAAGGCAAGCTTGATGATTATAAAATTGAAAAGATCGCATTGGTGCCCATGGGCGAAGGCGATTTTATCATGAGCATTAATGCGGCCATGCGCAAGGGGATTGGCAAAAGTAAAGGTGCAACACTTAAAGTGCAGATAGAAGTGGATAATGCAAAAATACTTCCACCTGCAGAACTGCTGGAATGTTTGCAGGATGAACCGGAGGCATTAAAACATTTTAATTCGTTGCCGCAGGGGTATCGCAATTATTTTACCAAATGGATTGAGACGGCCAAAACAGAACCTACAAAAGTAAAACGGATTGCCCTGGTTGTAAAAACTATGGTACGTAAAATGGATTTCGGCGCCATGCTGAGGGAGGAACGTGATGAGAGAAAAATCCTGGGCAAATAAATCTGTGTTAACCGGTCAAATCCGTGAAATCAGCATTCTATCTCAATAAAATCGTACTTCCTTTCTGTTGCCTGCGTTCTCCGGTATCAGTATCTATATAAGTCAGTATCCACACATAAATTCCCGGGTCGGCAGCCTGTCCTTTAAACCTGCCATCCCATTTGCTGTTCCAGTCACGGCTTTCAAAAACCATTTGCCCCACCCTGCTGTAAACACGGAACAACAAGTCACCTGCTTTAAAGGCATTTAACGGATAGAGAAAATCATTCAAGCCATCCTTGTTGGGACTAAAAGCATTAGGTACGGCAATATAACAACTGTAGGGTACTATAATTTTTTGTACAACTGTATCAAAGCATCCGTAATTATTCTGTACAATCAATCTCGGAAAAACATCTCTTGTTGGTTTTGTTGCCAGGTACGACTGAGGTAATGGCGACTGTGAAGTGCTGATATTGCCATTTCCAAAATTCCAGTTCCAGGAAATAATATTTCCGATACTCTTATCCAGGAAAGATGCAGTTTCATTGGGGCATACAATAGTTGTTGCTTCAAAAGCGGCTTTCAGTTCATTATCTAAAAAGATGGGAATGATATCACTGCTGTCACGACAAACTCCATTCGACACGATCAACTGCGTTTGCTTCTGGCCAAAGCTGGCATATAATATGGTTGGGTTTTGCAGAACACTGCTCCGGTTATTATCAAAATTCCATTTCCATAAATTCACTTCGTTGCGGCCGTCATGTGTATAATCTATCGTATCACGTTCGCAGCCATATTTAATCGTGTAACTGAAATCAGCATTTACTGTATCCTTTGTATTAAAGTTTAAAGTTGCGCCTATGGGAGTTTCCTGTCCGCATTCATCAATAATGGTATTACCATCAGTTCCTGTTTGCAATCTTATCTGATAAATTCCTTTCGTTTGTATGGGTGCCGATAATTGTACTTTAATGATGGGTGTTAATCCATCAACAGAACAATTACCTGTTGCTCCAATAACTGTAACAGGTTCTGTTCCAGAAATAAGTGTTACCACAAAATCGCTTCCATCGGCAGCAATGCTGCTGCACCTCATATTTTTACGGAATACCAGTTGCAGTTCATCGGGCCTGCATCCTAGTTTCGAAATACTATCCATAGGTGTGGGAAACACAGGATAAACAATCATGGGAATTGATTCTCCTGCAGGAATATCCCTGTCGCAGTTATCACGGATCGTATTACCATCTGTTCCATTACGGATGTTGATGGTATAATTGCCCGGCGGTAATGGAGCATCTAAAGTGATAATTACCGAATCCATGTCGAAGCCGGTACTGCAACCAAAACCCGTAGCCGCAATCACATTAGCCAGTGCTGGTGTAATGGTAAATTCGGAACCGGTACCGGTAAGGCTGTTGCATTTCATTCTTTTATTGAACTTAACAGTAGCCTGTGTTCCATCACATATCGCTCTTGAAGATTGCATATGTGGTTCTTTAGGATCAGTGATATTTGCTGTACCACCAGCAAAGGATAATCCATATCCACTTTGTGTATCGGTATAATGACTCACCAGCAACAAATACTCGTGTCCTGCAATAAGTGTGGGCATAGCCGCAAAAGTTGGTGCATTATCAGCAGGTATAGAAGCACATTGTATATAATTAACACCCGAAGCTGATGCTCCTGTTATGCCGGAACTTCCCGACCAGTTACCCGTTACAACCAATGATCCATTTGTATAAACTTCATCGGGATTACGGCCGGTAATATCATACAACTGCCAGTCATAATCGTCGGCAAGATTGTTTGGTGTGATAACAAATCCCAATGTTCCTGATGTAAAACAGGTAAACTTATACCAAAATGGATTTTTATTTTCGTAGCTGGCATTTCCGTTACCCGAACAGCCTGGAACAAATAAAAGATTGGAACTGCAAATGGGCACATTGATTTGATTAAACACAGTGGTGCCGCATACCGGTAAGGCGGTGGATGGATTTTGTCCCAAAGTTGTACAGCCTTGGGCATTACTGTTTAATGCCAAAGAAAAACAAAAAATAATCAGCGTAAGTATCTTTCTTATCATAAGTGCGGTAAAATTATAACAAAGACTCCTTTGCAGGCATTTTTGCTGCAAGTGTTAATATGGTTTTAACAGTTATGATGCATCTGAATAACAGGATTACATAAATAAACCCTGCAGCCCATTGCAAAAAAAACTTTTAGATTGTATTTTGGCAGATAAAACCTGCTATATGGAAAATATTGGTATTGCAAAGCAACGTATTCAATCCATTGATATTTTAAGAGGAATAGTAATGGTCATTATGGCATTGGACCATGTACGTGATTTTTTTTACAAGGTAAACCTGGAAACAGCGGGTGCGGCTGCTACCGGCCCCACCGATCTTGAAACAACTTACCCCATGTTATTTTTTACCAGATGGATCACTCATTTTTGTGCACCTATTTTTGTTTTCCTTGCGGGCACATCGGTTTACCTGATGAGCCGGAAGAAAAGTAAAAAAGAATTGAGCAGTTTTTTAATTACACGTGGGCTTTGGCTGGTGATTGTGGAAGTGTTGATCATTACACTCGGCTGGACCTTTAATCCGCTCTATAACCTACTCATCCTGCAGGTCATCTGGGCTATTGGCATCAGTATGATACTTTTGGGACTGTTGATTTGGCTTCCGTATAAAATGATCTTTATACTGGGTATTGTAATTGTATTTGGCCATAATATTTTAGATAACGCTGCGGTAAATGAAGGTTTAAAAGGAACTGCTCTTGCTGATCTTTTATATTTTTCAAATTTTGCTGTTTATCCAATTTTTAAAGATCATTATTTTATAATTGTTTATTCTTTTTTACCCTGGACAGGTGTGATGCTTTTGGGTTATTGTTTTGGAAAACTTTACGGGCAGGAAGTTGATGCGGCCTGGCGAAGAAAAAAACTGGTACAGATTGGATTGGGCCTGCTGATGCTGTTCATCGTTTTAAGGATATTTAATCTCTATGGCGATCCTGCTCCCTGGACCGAACAACCACGTGGCGCTATTTATACTTTTCTTTCATTTATTAATGTAACAAAATATCCACCTTCGCTGTTATTCCTTTGCATAACCATTGGCGGCGGCATGCTGTTCCTGGCATTTATTGAAAAAGTACAAAACCGTTTTACGGCAGTGATGAATATTTATGGAAGGGTGCCGATGTTTTATTATATCCTGCATTTTTACATAATTCATATACTGGTAGTGATAGTGTTTTATCTGCAGGGCTATGGCTCATCAGATATTGTTACTCCGGGAGTACCGTTCCTGTTCAGGCCGCAGACTTTTGGTTTTAATTTATGGGGAGTTTATGCGGTGTGGGCTTTTGTAGTAATTGTATTATATCCACTTTGTAAAAGATATAATACTTACAAAAGCACACATAAAAAATGGTGGTTAAGTTATTTGTAAGATTATTTTAACAGTGATTTTATTTCCTGCAGCTTTAACAAAGCCTCAACCGGAGTAAGCCTGTTGATATCGGCAGCTTCAAGCAGTTTTCTTATATCATCAAAAGTTGCTGAATGCGTATCAAAAATGCTGAGTTGCATTTTAGGTGCAGTAACATTTTTTAATTCAGCATCAAGATTTACTCCGTTACCAGATTCACGGCTGTCCTCGAGTTGTTTTAAAATTTCGTTAGCACGGTCAATAAGCATCGGCGGCATACCTGCCATACGAGCCACATGAATACCAAAGCTATGGGTGCTGCCACCCGGCGCCAATTTGCGCAGAAAAATTATTTTGTTGCCTACTTCCTTATTGGTTACATGGAAATTTTTGATGCCGTTGAATTTATTCTCCAGTTCATTCAGCTCGTGGTAATGCGTGGCAAATAATGTTTTGGGCTGATGAACAGAGTTGTGCAAAAATTCGGCAATGCTCCAGGCAATGCTGATACCATCATAGGTTGATGTTCCTCTTCCTATTTCATCAAGCAATATCAAACTACGTTTTGTAAGATTGTTGATGATGCTTGCCGTTTCATTCATCTCCACCATGAAAGTACTTTCACCGCCACTTAAATTATCGCTTGCTCCTACCCTGGTAAATATTTTATCAGTTAATGGAATTTTTGCATCACTTGCAGGTACAAAGCTGCCCATGTGTGCCATTAATGTGATGAGTGCTGTCTGCCTGAGTATGGCACTCTTACCACTCATGTTTGGTCCGGTCAGAATGATGATCTGTTGAGTGGATGGATCTAAATAAATATCGTTAGCAATATAGGTTTCACCAACAGGCAGGTTTTGCTCAATAACCGGGTGGCGGCTGTCTTTGATATCTAAAATAAAATCATCCTGCAGTGTTGGCTTTTTATATTTGAATTGAAGTGCATTGTTGGCAAAGCAACTAAGGCAATCAATCACTGCCATTACATGCCCATTCACCTGCATGGGCGAAATATAATCCTGCAACTCGTTCAGCAATTCTTCGAAGATCTGCATTTCAATCGCAAGTATTTTATCCTCTGCCCCAACAATTTTTTCTTCGTATTCTTTTAGCTCAGGTGTGATATAGCGTTCGGCATTTACCAAAGTCTGCTTGCGTATCCAGTTTTCCGGTACTTTGCTTTTATGTGCATGTGTTACTTCCAGATAATAACCAAATACATTGTTGAAACTTATTTTCAAAGAACTGATACCGGTTGCCATTGCTTCACGCTGTTGTATCTCCACCAGATAATCCTTACCACCGCTGGCAATTTTTCTCAAATCATCCAGTTCTTTATTACTGCCTTCTGCAATTACCGAACCTTTAGAAGCTGCTACCGGCGGGTTCTCCATCAGCTCCTTTAATATCTTATCTAAAATATATTTACAGGGATTGAGTGAATCGCCTAACCTTTTTAAATATTCATTTGATGATGCTTCACAGATCTTTTTTATCTGCTCTGTTTGCTGCAAGCCTTTTGCAATCTGCAAAACCTCTCTTGGATTAACTTTCTTTAAAGGCACTTTGCTCACCAGTCTTTCCACATCGCCTGCCTGTTTAATTGCCTGCGACAATTTATTACGCAGATCAACTTCTTTAATTAAATATTCCACCGTATTCAATCGCTCATTAATTTTTGCTATATTATTTAAAGGCAAAACCATCCAGCGTTTTAATAACCGGGCCCCCATGGCAGAAACGGTGTTGTCTAAAACTTTTAATAAAGTTTCACTTCCTTCGGCACCACCAAACAGTTCCAGGTTTCGTATGGTAAACCGGTCCATCCACAAATGATCTTCCTTGTCAATCCTTTGTATAGAAGTGATATGACCAAGATTGGGATGTTCGGTATCTTTTAAATAATGCAGTACAGCACCAGCCGCAATAATCCCCATCACCTGCCCTTCAATGCCAAAACCTTTTAAACTGTGTGTACCAAAATGTTTTAACAGGCTTTCGGTTGCATAGGCTTCTGCAAAAATCCATTCCTCTAAAGTGTAGGTAAAAAATTTAGTGCCGAATGTTTCCTTAAAATATTTCTGCCTGCTTCGCTGAAAAATAACTTCAGCAGGTTTAAGGCTCTGCAATAATTTATCAGCATATTCCTTATCACCCTCAGCAACAAAAAATTCACCAGTGCTGATGTCTAAAAATGCAATGCCGATTTTATCGCCATCAAAATGAACTGCTGCTAAAAAATTATTGCTGTTATGCTCTAATAATTTATCGCTGGTGGCAACGCCGGGTGTTACCAGCTCAGTAACGCCCCGCTTTACAATTCCTTTTGCCTGCTTGGGATCTTCCAACTGGTCGCAAATAGCCACCCGGTAACCGGCTTTTACCAATTTATGCAGGTAGGTGTCCAGCGCATGATGCGGAAAGCCGGCAAGTTCCAATGCATTTGGATCGCCGCTATTTCGTTTCGTTAGGGTGATACCCAACACCCCAGCGGTGGTAATGGCATCCTGCCCGAAAGTTTCGTAAAAATCGCCTACCCGAAACAGCAGTATGGCATCAGGGTATTTAGCCTTGATGGCATTGTGTTGTTGCATTAAGGGAGAATCTGCCTTCTTTTTTGCCATGGAAGGCAAAAATAGGAAACCTGAGGGTAATGTTTACTAATTAAACCGTCGTCAGTTCCGATTGCAACCGGAAATATTGACGGGGTTTAATTTGCCTAGGGGATTTTGAACCCATACTGTAATTTTATTTAAGATCTTTAACGTTCTTTCCTTTTCGCTTCCGGCCCCTGCCCTTTTCAGTTTCTGTTCCGGGTTCTTCATTTTCTTCTGCTTTTATATTTTGCAAAGAATCGATCGTTGTCTTTTCAAATTCTGTGTGCCGTATTTTCCCGCCGGTGTTGGCAGTTAAACCTACCATTGCAGAAACAGCAACTGCTAACAAAGCAATCAGTTTTGTAAATACTGGTTGCCATTTTTTACCATGCATAAAAAATAAACGAACCATTGACACTATGCCGGACAGGATCAACATCCAAAATGTTATTGTTGCCAGCTCCTCATGTCTTTCAATTAATTCTTCATCAAAGCCAGGGGCATGTTCTAACAACTCTTTTGCTGCCTCTCCCGATATTAAAACCGGTATGGCAATCAATGCCAGCAAAATAAATATCCATAATGCCGTTCTTTGAACTCCTTCATTCTTGCGAAGCAAACCGCTAAGCAATATGCCTGTTGCAATGATGGCACCTACAACAGGAAAATGGTTTAACGCAACGTGCAGATGTGCTTCATTCATGATTCAGTTTTTTAGAAATGAAATCCTTGCAGTATCCGGCTGATGCAGGTTCTTTTTGAACAACAGCAAATAAAACCGATTTGCTTTCGGATTTAAAGTTCAACCAATCAAGGAGAGATTTAAAATAAAATTTACTGAACAGGGGAAATCCATTACTGAACCGGAAGTAGAAGGAAAAGAATTTTAAAAAAAACGTGATTGCCGGTATTCAAAATAATCAGGCAAGTGTCGGGCTTATTATTTTTCCTGAGCTTGCATAAATAGCAAGTTTATACATTTTCCGGTTTAGATAACTTTTTTTCCTGTTCAGCGCCTTTAATTTTCAAGAGAAATAAAATATTGCATTCTTTGTTATGCATTTAGTTAAAAAATATAAAGACTGTCAACCGGGTCTGTTTTTCTAAATAAGAAATCAGTTGAGTCAGATGTAAAAAACGAAGAATTTATTCCTATTTAAAACTGTTAATCAGTGCAGACCCGGTCTGACAGCACAATTCAGCAGCTCTCATAGTTCATCAGTTTTCCTGTTTTGTCAATATCTCTTTCTTCATCTTTTCCCAGAGTCCGTCAAAGGTCTGGTGGTTTTCTTCTTTCCATTTTTTACTAAAGCTTTTCATCTTTTCATTCCGGTCATCTTTTGTTAAGGAGAAGAAAGCCGTGATGGCTTCTGAGTCATTTTCAAAAGCCATTTGGTTGTACAGTTCTTTTAACTGTTGTTCCTTGCGGATATTGCTGTTGGCTATATCAATTTCCATTTCTTCTCTCAACATTACTTTCTCGTCATAACTGCCAGATGGTAAAATTGTTTTTGCAATTACCGGCATCAGTTCAATCAGCATTAATATAAAAACGATGAGGTAATATCGAAACTGGAGAGCCGGATTATTCTTTAATAAATTTGTCAACGCTTCCACCCGTGTCAGAAAACCGTTGTTGAGGTATAAGACAAAATTTGCTTCTTCTGCTTTTATCTTATTATCTATATCTTTTAATGCATCATCGTTACTGTCCAGCTTTGGTTGATTTTCTTTAAGCAAAGCCTGATACTCTCCATCTAATTTTTGATACTCGTTTCGTTTTGCAATGGCAATATCTTTAATACCTACTTTTCCCGATCCTCCGCTGCCATCTGTTTCAGCTAAAAAATTCTCCCTCGCTTTGTTTACTATTTCTGATTTTACTGCCAGTTCAGATTTTATTGCTGCACTTTCTTTTATCAAAGCATCCTTAGGTGTTTTGTACAGCGCCACCAGTTCCGCCTGCTTCAACATCTTCTTTTTTTCATTATCAAGTGATGTCTGTAGTTTTATTTCTTTATCAAACATATACAGCACAGCGGGCTGCGCCATAAAAGTACCGATGGTAAGTGCTAAAATTCCCCTGAACAAAAGCGGTGCAAATTTTTGCTTATTAAATTTTGTTATCCCTTTTATCAATGCACGGTCAATGGTAAGTATGATAAAACCCATAAACAAACCAAGTACTGAAGCCAGGATAACAGAATCCACGATGGTACTGAAAAAATAGGTCCAGGTAAATGTTGCAAATGCCCATGTTGCCAATACCGTCATCCCGATTATCCGGTAACGGTTTCTGTCAACAACAGAATCTACAAGAATCTCTTTTTCGGCAGTAGATAACCACCATAAAAATTCAGTGAATTGAGTAGGTGTATACGATTCCCGTTGGGAAACAGCAATATTTTTTTCCATGATATGAAATAATTAAATGATGCTTATAAAAAGAATCAATAGTGGAGTTGAGTTGAAGACTTGCAAAATAGCTATTCTTTTGTGGATTAACGTTGCAAAGTTTCACATATTTCATTTGTATGGCAGATTAACAGTTTGTTACGAAATGCAATTAAACCTCTCTTGAAAAAACGCCTCTATTATTATATCTTTGCACCCATTTTACAAATGGACAATTTTTTATATCAACCAATCAGTATGAAGAAAATTTTAAGTGTGGCAGTATTAATGATGGCAATATTTTTATCCGCAGGAGCACAGGTGCCTAAAGGGATGGGTAACAGTGATCCGGATGCCAAAAAGATATTGGATGCTGTGAGTACCAGATTTAAAAGTTTTAAATCAGTTCAGTCAAACTTCAGTTTAAAGATAGAAAATGCCTCTAATAAGGTAATGGGCAATAAAAAAGGAACTGTATATATGAAAGGCACTAAGTACCGTATTAAGGTTTCGGGACAGGATATTTTCTGTGATGGCAGTAATGTATGGACAGTAGATGCAGCCGCCAAGGAAATAACACTTACCAAACTTGACCCGTCAAATAACACCATCACTCCACAAAAACTGTTTACCAATTTTTATGATAAGGATTTCCTGTACAAATTAAACAGTGATGCTAAAGGGATTCAGGAAATTGAATTAACGCCAATTGACAAGACCAAGCTTTTCCATAAAGTGATTGTGTTTATAAATAAAGCAGCAAAAACAATTACATCTACCAAAGTATTTGAAAAAGCCGGTAACCGCTATACTTATACTGTAAGTGGCATGAACACCTCTTTAAATATCCCGGATGCTACATTTGCATTTGATCTGAAAAACTATCCGGGAATGGAACTGGTTGATTTAAGATAAATTGCCACTGAAACAGTGAAGCTCAGAAAAAACTTTTTGCCGTTGTAATTTTTTATTACAACGGTTTTTTATTTTCCCCAACGATAGGAATCATTTTGTAAACCCGCCAGGTCAATAACACGATCCACAACAGTAGCTGCTACTTCTTCAATGGTTGTTGGTTTACTGTAAAAAGAAGGAGTTGCAGGGCAGATAATTCCTCCGGCTAAAGTTATGGTTTCCATATTACGGATATGAATCAGGCTGTAAGGTGTATCTCTCAGCACACAAATTAATTTTCGCCGTTCTTTTAAAATTACATCAGCTGCACGGCTTATCAGGTCGTTCGAAATTCCTGAAGCTATTCTCCCTAAGGTTCCCATACTGCATGGAATAATGATCATGGTATCATATTGACCCGAGCCCGAAGCAAAGGGTGCATTGAAATCCTGCTGGCTAAAAACCTGTAGATTTTTATTGACAAAACTGTCATTATCAAGCTCAATTTTCCATACAGCCCTGGCATTTTCTGTCATAACAAGACTCAGCTCATCCAATTGGTTATTAAGCAATTGCAGCTTTTTAAGCAACAAGTCTGCATAAACAGAACCACTGGCCCCGGTAACAGCCACAACAATTTTCTTTTTCATTTATTCGTTTATTAATCTAAGCTACAAAACAAAATCCTATGCAAAATGTTTTCCGTCTCATATTGGTAATAATAATTCTGATAATCATTGTCTCAAAATGATATTTATTAATTACAGAATATCTCTGACTACTTGTTTTTAGTTTAACCATTTTATCATTCAAAATTGTAATTTCCCCATTCAATTTATTGAATGACTGCACCAAAACTTCAGCGAAGCTTAGGCCTATTTCAATCTACAGTTGTAAATATGATCGACATGGTGGGCATTGGCCCATTTGTTACCCTGCCCATTGTAATGGGGTTGATGGGTGGAATGTTTTTGTATGCCTGGATTGCCGGCGCAGTACTTTCCTTAGTTGACGCTATGATCTGGAGTGAACTGGGAGCGGCTTACCCTTTAGCAGGCGGCAGTTACAATTTTTTAAAAGAAGCTTACGGAAAAAATGGAATGGGGAGGATGATGAGCTTCCTCTATGTATGGCAAACTATTATTCAGGCGCCGCTTGTTGCCGCATCTGCTGCAATCGGATTTTCGCAATACCTGGGATACCTTGTTGAACTGGATACGATACAACAAAAACTTGTTTCGGCAGCAGTAATTGTTGTTGTTACTATTTTACTCTACCGCAAAATTGACAGCATTGGAAAAATTGCGGTGTTGCTGTGGACCGGTGTTATACTTACCATCGGATGGATCATCATTGGTGGCATTGCTCATGGTAATTTTTTGCAACCCCTAAAAGATATCAATGCCGATTTTAGTTGGGGGCAGCTTGCTTCGTTTGCATTCGGGCAAGCCTGTATCAAATCCATTTACAGTTACCTGGGTTATTATAATGTTTGTCATTTAGGCGCCGAGATAAAAAATCCGGGTAAAAATATTCCACGCAGTATGTTTATCTCTGTTATCGGCATTGCAGTTTTATACATTGCCATGAACATGAGTGTAAGCAGCGTAATTTCCTGGCAAGAGGTGAAACAGTGGCAGGATGCAGGTATTAATAATTTTGTGGTAAGTACATTTATTGAACGGTTGTATGGTTATGCCGCAGCCAATACAATAACAGTAATGATATTGTGGGTAGCCCTTGCCTCTTTATTTGCAGTAATGCTTGGTTATTCAAGAGTGCCGTATGCAGCGGCTATCAACGGTGCTTTCTTTAAAGTGTTTGGTAAACTTCATCCCACCCGTAACTTTCCTTACGTTTCATTATTAGTAATTGCAGGTTTAGGTTTTATATTCAGTTTGCTGTTCAGGATGAGTGATGTGATCAGCGGTATTCTGGCTATGCGGATCATTGTGCAGTTCATTGGCCAGGCTGTTGGTGTAGTTCTGCTCCGTAAAAGAAATGGTACAAGAAATCTGCCTTATAAAATGCCTTTGTATCCTTTGCCAGTGATCCTGGTTATCGCTATGTGGTTATTTGTTTTTTATTCTACCGGTCGTGAAGTTATCGGTTCGTTTTTAATTGTTATTGGTACTGGCCTGGTAGTTTATTTTATTTATGCAAAGCTGCAGCGCCAATGGCCTTATAAAAATAATGGAGAGATTTCCTTAGAAGATCAGGTCAACAGAATTTGAAAATAAAATATTTTCTATAAGGAAGGTAAATCAGATATCTCCACAATCGCTCTGTTTTCAGATTTAACAGCCATACAATAATTGCCGTTTGTAATTACAAGATATGGAACCTGCATGTTTATATTATAACGCAACACCTGGTCAAGTACCTTTTTATCCAAAGCCACATTCATTTCTTTACATTCAATAATCATCCATGGTTTTGTATTGCTGTCATACACAACAATATCAAATCGCTTTTTCAGTTCACCCAGTTTTATTTCTTTTTCAATGGCAATTAAAGAAGGGGGGTATTTTTTTATTTGGGTAAGATATTGCAGAAAATTCTGCCGCACCCATTCTTCCGGAGTAAGTACAACCCATCGTTTTCTGAATTCATCAAAGATGAATTCCTTTTCCGCTTCTTTTTTAATTTTAGGCTGATATGAAGGATAAACAATCTTAATCATTGCATTAATCTTACCTGAGGAAAAGAATTTTGTATCTTTATTTTTTTAATAGAATAATAACTGAAAGATATGAAGTCGAAAGCAGAAATTGTAAAGAACTGGTTACCCAGGTACACCGGAGAAAAATTAGAGAATTTTGGAGAATATATTTTACTCACCAATTTTGCCAACTATGTGGAGATGTTTGCCAAATGGCATAAAGTAAAAATTGTTGGTACCGATAAAGCCATGCAATGTGCAACTGCAGCCAATATCACCATTATTAATTTTGGTATGGGCAGCCCCGGCGCTGCTACGGTTATGGATCTGTTGAGTGCTATTGAACCCAAAGCAGTATTGTTCCTGGGTAAATGTGGCGGTTTAAAAAAACGTAATAAACTTGGCGATCTCATCTTACCCATTGCAGCCATCAGGGGCGAAGGAACATCTAATGATTATTTCCCGCCGGAGGTTCCTGCATTACCTGCGTTTGCTTTGCAAAAAGCGGTATCAACCACCATACGGGATTATGCGGTTGATTACTGGACCGGCACGGTTTACAGCACTAACCGCAGGGTTTGGGAACATGATGAAAAGTTTAAAAGTTATTTACAGGATGTGCGTGCCTATGCAGTGGATATGGAAACAGCAACCATTTTTACAGTTGGCTTTTATAACAAGATCCCTACCGGTGCTTTATTGTTAGTTAGCGACCAGCCCATGACACCTGATGGTGTTAAGACAGCAGCCAGTGATAAAAAAGTTACAACAAAATATGTAGATGTACACCTGAAAATAGGTATTGACTCGCTAAAACAACTGATGAATAACGGATTGACGGTAAGGCATCTTAAGTTTTTATAATGAAGCATGGCTCCACTCCTCTCCATAAAAAACCTTTCCATTCAATTTAATAACGATGGTAAATTAAGTACTGCCGTTGCCGGCAATTCATTTACTGTTGAGCCCGGCGAACTGGTTGCTATTGTTGGCGAAAGTGGATCGGGCAAATCGGTAACAGCATTATCCATTTTACAATTGTTGCCCAAACTGGCTGTTGTTTCAGGAGAGATGTTGTTTCATCAAGATACTCCTGTTGATCTTTTAAAATTATCTGAAAAAAATATTACTTCTATACGTGGCAATGATATTGCCATGATCTTCCAGGAACCGATGACTTCTTTAAATCCGGTTTTTACCTGCGGCTACCAGGTGATGGAAGCTATACAGTTACATCAACAGGTTTCAAAAGAAAAGTCAAAACTAAAAGCCATCGAACTTTTTGAAAAAGTTAAACTACCCGATCCTGTAAATCTGTTAAAGCGTTATCCGCATGAACTCAGTGGTGGACAAAAGCAACGGGTGATGATTGCTATGGCCATGAGCTGTAACCCTGCCCTGCTGATTGCCGATGAACCAACAACTGCACTTGATGTAACTGTTCAAAAAACAATTCTGGAACTGATAAAATCTTTGCAGCAGCAAAATAATATGGGTGTAATTTTTATTACCCACGACCTGGGCGTTGTTGCAGATATTGCCGATAAAATACTGGTAATGTACAAGGGTGAAATTGTAGAGCAGGGTATTGCAGGAGATATCTTACACAACCCCCAGCACCCATATACAAAGGCCCTGCTCGCCTGCCGGCCTGCCGGGCAATCTAAAGGAAAACGCCTGCAGGTTGTTAGTGATTTTTTAGAGATGCAATCAGAAATTAAACCGCAAACAACAAACAAACTGCAGAGCCCTGAGGGCAAACAACAAACCGCAAACCACGAAGCACAAACAAATATTCTTGAAGTAAAAAATCTGATTGTTTCATTCCCGGCTAAGAAAAATTTTTTTGGCAAACCAACTCAATTTATTAAAGCGGTTGATGATGTAAGTTTTACTGTAAATGAGGGAGATATTGTTGGCCTGGTTGGAGAAAGCGGATGCGGTAAAACAACTTTGGGCCGCAGTATTCTGCAATTAATAAAACCTTCATCAGGAAAAATATTACTGCAGGGAAAAGATATGACAGAGATTGATGCCGGACTGTTACGCAACATGCGTAAAGACCTGCAAATTGTTTTTCAGGACCCATACGGTTCGTTAAATCCACGCATTACTATTGGCGATGCAATATTAGAGCCCTTAAAAGTTCATTCAGTTTTATCCAATTCAAAACAAAGAAAGGAAAAGGTAATGGAACTTCTTCAGAAGGTAAGCTTAGATACAAATCATTTTAACCGCTATCCACACCAGTTCAGTGGTGGGCAGCGTCAACGCATTTGTATTGCCAGGGCATTGGCACTCAATCCTTCTTTCTTAATTTTTGATGAAAGTGTATCGGCGCTTGATGTAAGTGTACAGGCGCAGGTATTAAATTTATTAAATGACCTTAAAAAAGAATTTGGGTTTACTGCAATTTTCATTTCACACGACCTGTCGGTTGTGCATTATATCTGCAACCGTATCCTGGTAATGCACAAAGGAAAGATTGTTGAAGAAGGAGATGCTGACCAGGTTTATCATCGCCCCGAAAATGAATACACAAAAAACCTGGTTAATGCCATACCGGGAAAAAGTATTTCTCAATCTTCGTAATTTCCTATACTTCTGAACCCGCCGGTATTATTATTACCATAAAAATTCCTTGCACTTTTATGAAAACTGTATAACCTTCTTTTCAACTGATCCTGCAATTGTTCATCAAGTGGTTCATCAGCTTTTATTTTCTTGTCAGTCATGGAAGTCAGTTTATCGTCGGTGAAAATATTTTTCACATTTTCCGGCTGTAAACCGCTGATTCCTATTTTCCAGTCGTCCTCTTTCATTACACGATACTTAAAATAATACACTACTCCTTTTTTACCAAGGCTGGCAGATGGTTCTTTCTTTATAAAAGTTACTGAATCTACTTTCCTGTAATTTTTATCTGCAATCAGAAAGCTCCTGGCTATGTCCTGTTGATTTTTATATTTTGCCGGAAATTTATCTAAGCAATCTGCCTTCTCCAGTTTAACATATAACCTGCTCCTGTACTGATCTTCAGCGGCGAGATTATTTAGAATACTATCATCAACTTGTAGTTTATTCCTGAGTAATAAAACAGCAGCAGAAAGCCTCACTTCAGGCTCTCTGGATTGCAACAACCTTTCAAAGAACACCTGCACCGTTTTATTTTTTTCATAAAACGGAAGCAGCAATACACTGTAATCGGCCAGGTTATTTTTATTATAACTGCCAAAAGAAACAACGTCTACTTTAATTTCATCATCTCCTTTCAGCAATTCCTTTTCCATTATTTTTTCATCCTTTATCTGTTGTCGCTTCAATTCAACTTTGGCATCAAAATAAATCTTAGTAAAATAATCTGTATAGTCTGTTGCCTTAATGAGATTACTGTCAACCAATGTTACCAGTAACGATAAAACATTATCCTTATAATCGCTCAAGGTTGATAATTGTAATAACTCCGGAAACAGTTCCTTAGCAAGTAACAACGAATCATCCAGGTTGCGGAACAAACTGTTGTACTCATAATTATCCGAAAAGATTGGTGGGTCCTGCAGGATAAGTTCCTTAAATAACTGGTATGCAGCCTTGGTTTTATGTCTTGCCAGTGCCTTAAACACCTGATTTTGGAAAAGGTTTGTATCAGCAGTTTGTTCAAATATTTTTTTAAGCAGGTTAACAACTACCGGCTTTGTGGTATCTTTTATATAGCCCAACTCCGCTATCAATTTCGACTTGCTATCAAAATATTCCTTGTCAGACAGGTTTAAGCGGCTGATTGCCGCTGCAATTTTAGGTACGCCCTTTTCTCCATAATAAAGATTGGTGATGGACTGTTGTGCTTTCTTTTGTGTGGCGCTGTCTTTACTGAAAAGATCAGTAAAAAATTCATCCAGCCTGTTTTCATAAATGTCACGGCCCAGTTTTTTTTCTGCCGGATTAAAACTGCTGAAAAAATCATTTATAAAACTGCTTTCTGCAGACAAGGTATCTCCCATTGTGATCAGGCTGAAACTGTAATTATCCTTCAATATAGCCATGCGTGTTATAGTACGGGATGAGCCCGTGTCACGCAGGTTAAACCGGTATGCCTTTATTCCGTTCATCAAGCTCAGCGTATCCGTTTTATACAAAACCATCTCCGATTTTTCATAAGAATCATTGATCTCATCAATCCAGAACCTTGAAGAATCTTTTACATAATAATATTTAGGATATTCCTGGATGCCTACAGCAATCAACTCACCGGTGGCTTCACTTTTAAATAAACCGTTCCTGGTTTTGGGCCAGTAACTTATATACCCGGTTGAATTATTTCCATTGGCCAATTCACTGGCAGCATTTTCTGCCAGCCCCCTTATCTCTTCATTAATATCCGGTATAACTGCAGTATTTACTGAAAAGTTCATGAACGTATCAACATAAGTTGCTGCAACATTGTATTTATACGGTGTAAAATCAAATGAATTAAAATAAGCACTAAAATCTGCTCTTTTATTTTTGCTTTTTGCGGCAATTACATAATAGTGTGGCCCTTTTATAATATACCTGGCCTGTATTATTAAACCATCTTTTAATTTTTCTCTCACATCAAGGCATGGATAACCTTTGAAATTATTTTGTGAACGACTCAGTTGTTTATCAAAATTATCCGGGTTTCTGAATGACTCCTCAATCAGCCCCAGGTCAAAATCATCTTCTTCAAGGAAGCGAAAATTATACACTGATTTTTTTAATACCAGGTAAGCATCGTTATTTGATTTATCAATCGCTTCATATTCCCAGCGGTCAATCCTGTCAGCTGTGCTGGTATTCAGGTATTCAACAGGCTGTTGTGGAAACTTAACAGAAAAACCTCCATGCACCGGCTGATAATCTACCGCAGTATTTGTGGCTTCTTTTAATTGTATGGAAGAAAAGAATTGTTCTGCTTCTTCTCCATCAACATATTTGTCCTTACCGCTCATTTTAAAAAACAGCACTTCAAACGGGGTTACAAAAATATTGTAGCGCTGCATATCTCCACGCCGGGTACGGTTGCTGATATCAAATCCGGCATAGCCATTTTTACTGATCAACTTTTTTGATAAAATTTTACCGGGGATATTCTCATATAATATACTGTCCAGTTTTTTTAAAACATCTTTTTCATTCTGCCCCAGGAAAGCAGCATGTGTTTTTATCCTGGTAACTAAATAATAAGCACCATTACTCATATCAGAGTACTGTCTTCTGTCAAGGCGTTGGTATTCATCGCTCAGTTTGAATAAAGCTCCAGGCATAGCAACGCTGAAAAACCCATCATCGGATGTTTGCTTTTTAAAATGAACCGTTACTTTAAGTTTATCAATAGCATCTTTTTGCTCAGCATCCCTGTCGGTCATGTGTATGGGGCGGAGTTTATAACCCATTGTACGAAGTAATTCGATAACTCCTCTCGGGCCAGGTAAATGTGCCGCACCAACACCAACAAACAACGAACTCTTTTTCATGATGGTATCCATCGAGTTCGCCTGTATCTCATTACGTTTAAAAAGAAATTTTTCCATAAATGCATCCGACCTGTCCATCATCCGGTCAAGGGAATCCATAAGATCAAGGTCGCCACGCCGGTAAGCATCCTGTGTTTTCTCAAAAATATCATACCTCGATTCCCCATCTGTATCAACTGACTTACGTTTTTTTTCTTTGGCCATATCCGCATATGCTTCCATCACAATTTTCTCCGTCTCATAATAATTTTCAACCCCGGTTGCTCTTTTTCCCAGCTTTTTACCGGTTTGATAAATATAAAGATCCAGGAAAGTATCTTCTTCAAAATCTTCTTTTTCTTTGTACGACCGGTACAACAAACTGTTTACAATAGTTGGTTCACTGCTCAATGCAGCTTTCAGTTCATCATCATATTTTGAAATACGGAAAGAGTTTTCAGTAATATAATCGCCACGAAGCGGACGCACAAATTCTGAATAGTTCTGTTTTATACGGTTCATATTTACCATCTCTCCCTGCCATACATCCGGATTAAGTTCCAGAGCAACGGCATCTACACTTTTTAAAGCCATGTAAAATGAATCGCTTAAATGAAACACCATTTTACTGCTTACATGCATGGTGCCAAACAGGTAAGATGGTTTTGCTAAACCATTGCCTGTGATCTCCCAAAGCAGGCTTGGGTATTTTGCAGTTGATTTTTTTTGTCCAAATGTTGAGATTGAGCAAAACAGTAAAAGAATAAGAAGGGTATTAATGGGGTTTTTAAACATTACAGCTAAAATTAATCAAAATGAAGGGTACTGTATAAAGATGCATAGAAGTAAAGAAATCACAAAATTATCAACAGCTATTTAACGGTTTATATGCTGTTTTCTTTCCATGGTCAATTTCAAAGCTAAAATAAAAATATTTTAAGCTGAAATTCAGTTGGTATTTCTTACCTTTGCCCACTTTAAATCATGCCGTAACATGATAAATGTCCTGAAATAAGGGCTTCAATCACTGTAAAATTACAGTACGGGCATGTGACAACAACAAAATATAAAACCGTTACATGAAATTATCCCAGTTCCGATTCGACCTTCCACTGAATTTAATTGCCCAGAATCCAACCAAACGCCGTGAAGACAGCCGCATGATGGTTATTGACCGCAAAACGGGGCAAATTGAAAACAAACATTTTAAAGATATACTTGATTATTTTGATGACAAGGATGTGTTTGTAGTAAATAACACCAAGGTTTTTCCTGCCCGCATGTACGGCCGCAAGGAAAAGACAGGTGCCAAAATTGAAGTTTTTCTTTTAAGAGAACTGAATAAAGCCAATAAACTTTGGGATGTAATTGTAGACCCTGCCCGTAAAATACGTGTGGGTAATAAATTATATTTTGGAGAGAGTGACGAGCTGATTGCAGAAGTTATTGATAACACTACAAGTCGTGGCCGTACTATCCGTTTTTTATGGGATGGTACTGATGAGGAGTTTCGTGGAATGCTTGAAATTCTGGGAGAAACGCCGTTACCAAAATATATAAAGCGCAAGCCGGATGAAGAAGATAAAGAGCGCTACCAAACCGTTTATGCAAAACATGAAGGCGCTGTTGCGGCTCCAACTGCAGGTTTACACTTCAGCCAGGAATTAATAAAGCGGCTGGAAATTAAAGGCATTCGTTTTGCTGAAGCAACTTTACACACCGGTCTTGGAACCTTCCGCCCGATTGAGGTTGAAGATTTGAGCAAGCATAAGATGGATGCGGAATACTACCGGATTGAAGAAACAGCCTGCGGTATTGTAAATAAAGCCAAGCAAAACAGCAACCGCATATGCTCAATAGGTACAACAACCATGAGAGCTATGGAATCTTCCTTTACAGCACAAAAATTACTGAAGCCTTCCGAAGGCTGGACCAATCATTTTATACATCCGCCTTATAATTTTAATATCGCCGATTCACTGGTTACCAATTTTCATTTGCCAAAAACCAGTTTGTTGATTATGGCCTGTGCATTTGCCGGTTACGATTTGATGATGGAAGCCTATAAGAAAGCAATTAAAGATAAGTACCGCTTCTTCAGTTATGGCGATGCGATGCTGATCATCTAAGAAATATTTACATTGATTTTTAAAACTCTCCGGTTGGAGAGTTTTTTGTTTAAAGAGGCCCGGATAGACATCCGGGCCGTTTGTTTAAATTCAATTTCCAAAGAAAACTATTATTACAAACGAGATAAAGGCCGGTGTGGATTTAAAAATAAGAAGGGCCGGATAGAAATCCAGCCCGATTAATCCAATATCCTATGAAAAACCGTTTGTAAGACGTTTAAAATGCTGCATTTGTTGCAAATGAATTGTTAACAGATTTAATTAACTTTAATTAATTAAACTAAACAAAGATGAAAACAATACATCAATGGCTTAGCGAATATGGAGAAAGCCACCAGGACCATACCAACAAAACCATTCACTGGATCTGTGTACCTGCTATATTTTTTTCTATTATCGGTTTGTTATACGGTTTAAAACTTCCTTTTGCAATTCAGGGGGTAACCGTAAATGTTGCTATGATTGTTCTGGCACTGGTTACCATTTATTATATCAGCCTTTCCAAAACCTTATGGATTGGGTTACTATTATTTGCCATCCTGTGCTTGTGGCTGTGTAACCTGATTGAACAGGCAGGTTTTATGCAACTCTGGCTTTTTAGTATCATTGTTTTTGTTGTAGCATGGATAGGTCAGTTTTATGGCCATAAGATTGAAGGAAAGAAACCATCCTTTTTAAAAGATATCCAGTTTTTAATGATTGGCCCCGCCTGGCTGATGAGTTTTATTTATAAGAAACTGGGGATAGGCATCTGATTTATTATGAGAAAATATTCAAATAGACTTATTTGTTCTTTTATACTCAGCTTTTTTGTATTATGGAATGCTGATGCACAAAATCACCATTCTCCTGCCCTGCATTATTACCTGAAGCATGTTGATTACCTGCTGCAGGATGGTGGCAAGTGGAAAGCAAAGAATAAAGATCACAAACCTGGCGATGAAAGGTCAGCAGAATATTTTGGTTACGAATATAAAAAGGGTATCAACCCCAATACCCTGCTTTTAAAAATTACCGGCTGGTTTCCCAAAAAATCGCAATGGCTGGTTTTTTGGGATGGCTTTTATACATGGGATTATAAAAAACAAAAAGGAGTTTATTACAGTGTAAATACAGAAGGTGCTGTTGCTTCCGGAGAATCGGAAAAAATTACTGCTGATGAAATGGTTTTGGTTTTCAGCATCACATCGCCTGATGGCAAGGTTGAAAAAAATAAAGACGTTGAGAAGTTTAGTAATAATCAGATCATGTCGGAAAGTTTTAAATTCAGTAATAATAAATGGGAGACAACTAATTCGATGAATTGGAGCAGGCTGGAACAGCCAAAGGGTACTCTGTCTTTTTTAACCACCCGTGATGGTAATTTTGAAGTGTACACAATGAATGCCGAAGGAAAAAATGAAACCAATCTGACTAAGAATTTAAAATTAGATTTTGGCTCATCATGGTCGCCCGATGGAAAATATATTTTGTTCGCCAGCAACCGGGATGGCAATGAGGAGATTTACCGGATGGATGCGGACGGCAAAAACCCGGTTAATTTAACCAATAACCCGGCTACTGATAACCTGCCGGATTTTTCGCATGATGGTAAAAAAATTGTATTTGCCTCTGAACGTGATAGCAAAAACAGGGAAATTTATGTGATGAATGCAGATGGTTCAAATGTGATAAGGCTTACTGAAAATGAAAGTTTCCAGGAGTCACCATCCTGGTCGCCAGATGATAAACATATACTTTTTACCAGACAGATCAGGGATGCAGGCGATACATCTCATTCGGCAAACGGTGAAATATTTATTATGGATGCCGACGGTAAGAATCTAAAACGCCTGACAAATAAGAAAGGTTATGATTCGGGTGCTGAGTTTTCGCCGGATGGTAAAAAAATTGCCTTTTATGGTAAAACAGCAGAAGGAAATTTTGAAATTTTCGTAATGAATGCTGATGGCAGTAATGTTACCAATTTAACCGAAGATGTAATGGAAGATTATTCTCCTTCCTGGTCGCCGGACGGCAAATGGATTGCTTATACTAAAGGAGATTCAAAAAACTATGATGTATGGATAATACATGTAGAAACAAAAATTAAAACCCGCTTAACCAGCCATCCGAAAAGAGATGAATCGCCTGTTTGGAAACCTGTAGATTAATTATACCTCAAATCTTTTACAATGAAATTTGCAATGCTGTTTATTAGTTTATTATGTTTTGAGCTTTCATTAAATGCTCAGGCTGTTGTTAATCCCAGATACGATTCAACACTTGCTAAAAAATACGGCGGCGATGATTATGGCATGAAGATGTATGTACTTGTAATTTTGAAAACGGGAAGCAATACTACTACGGATAAGGTTTTAACCGACAGTTTATTTGCGGGCCACATGAATAATATCAACCACATGGTGAGCATAAACAAACTACTGGTGGCAGGCCCCATAGTAAAAAATGAAAAAGCTTACCGGGGTATTTTTATACTGGATGTAAAAACTTTTGAAGAAGCAGAAAAACTGCTGGAAAAAGACCCTGCCATTAAAGAGAAATTACTTGCTGTTGAAATGTATAACTGGTATGGCTCTGCAGCATTGCCAGCTTATATTGAAACATCAGATAAAATAACAAAGCTTAATTTTTAATTTTCTAAAGCCCGAACAAACCTTTGTTCAGCAACTGCAAAGTAATTTCCTTATCGCTGCGGGCAATCAATAAAGATATATTATGCCTGCTGCCGCCATAGCTTACCATACGCACAGGAATAGGCTCCAATGCATCGAATATCTTTTTCATCACGTCTTTCGTTTCGGCAATTTCGTTACCTACAATTGAAACGATTGTTTGATTGGTATCTACCTCTACCGTTCCAAATGCTTCAAGTTCTTTTGAAATTTCAGGCAGATGAACATCATCATCAATGGTTACAGAAACGGCAACTTCAGATGTGGTGATCATATCAATAGAGGTACGGTGTTTTTCAAATACCTCAAACACCTTACGCAAAAAACCATAAGCTAGTAACATACGGCTGCTCTTAACTTTGATAGCGGTGATACCATCCTTAGCAGCAACGGCCTTTACACCAACACTTCCTGCTTTTTCGGCAATTAACGTTCCCTTTGCTTCGGGCTCTAATGTATTAAGCAGGCGAACAGGTACATTGTAAAATTGTGCAGGCCAGATACTGGCAGGATGCAGAATTTTTGCACCGAAATATGCAAGCTCTGCTGCTTCTTCAAAACTCAATTGCTCTATTGCTTTTGTTTTTTCAACAACACGGGGATCGTTGTTGTGCATACCATCAATATCGGTCCATATTTCACAAACGCTGGCATTTATGGCGGCTGCAATCAAAGAAGCGCTGTAGTCACTGCCACCTCTTTTTAAATTATCAACTTCGCCTTTTGCATTGCGACTGATATATCCCTGGGTGATGAAAACAGATGTATCCTTATGTTTATTCAGGAGTTGAGCCAGTTTCACTTTTATAGTACCAACCTGCGGCTCATCATAACTGTCAATCGTCATAAAATCTAATGCCGGTAACAGCACATGATTAACTTTTATTTCTTCCAGATAAATACTGAAAAGCTTTGTACTTAACAGTTCACCCTGTGCAAGAATATCTTTATTCAATGCCTGACTGAAAGATATTTTTAAAATAATGGTGAGGAATTCAAAATGTTCATTCAGTACTGCACTGGCTTTCTCCCTGGTATTGGTATCTTTTAATAATTCAAGAATAAAGTTTTGATAATGCTCATGCAAACTGTCTATCTGTTGCTTTGCTTCAGCCCTGTCTCCTCTCGAAAGTGATTCGCTTATTTGCACTAAGGCATTGGTGGTTCCGCTTAAAGCTGATAAAACAACAATCTTGCTTTCTTCATCTCTTGCTATCAATTTTGCAACTTCATGCATACGCTGCGGCTTACCTACGCTGGTGCCGCCAAACTTCATTACTTTCATTATGCTAAAAAATTTTGAACCTGCCTACCGTCAGACAGGGTGCAAATATAAGGCTAAAACGCTACATTAAACTTAATACTTAACGCTTCCAAATCGGCTACCACAGCAGGAAGCAAAGGAATTCCATTTTTAATTCTTTCAATCTCCATTTCTCTTTCCGGGTCGCCGGGAATCAGTACTTTTTCCTGGCCTGCAATTGTTTTTGCTGAACGAAAACGGGTGATCCATTTATCCATATGTTCCTTAAATTCATCAGCCTTTCTGAATGCGTCAATCCGCATCACGCCAAAAAAATGCCCCAGGCCTTCACCCGGCATATTTTCGGGCATGGGTATATAAGCAGGGAACGGCGGCACCCAGGGACCATAACTTGCCCCACTTAAAATGCCTGAAAATATATCGGCAATTGCACCCAATGCATATCCTTTATGGCTGCCATGTTCTTTATCACCGCCAAGTGGTAACAGTAAACCGCCTTTTTTTATCTCACCTGAATCGGTTGATGGTTCTCCCTCTTTATTCAATACCCAACCAGTCGGTGCTTCTAAATTTTTTCTTTGTAATATTTCGAGCTTGCCGTTAGCTGCGGTAGTTGTGGCAAAGTCGGCAACAAAAGCAGGTTGCCTGCCTGCAGGTATGGCAACTGCAATCGGGTTGGTGCCTAACATTCTTTCGGATGAAAAAGTTGGAGCCACCAATGCTGACGCATTCGTCATCGCAATACCGATCATATCATGCTCCAGGGCCATCATGGCATGATAGCCGGCAATACCAAAATGATTACTGTTTTTAACACTTACCCAGCCAGTACCAACTGCTCTCGCTTTATCAATGGCGAGCTGCATGGCGAAGGGTGCGACAACCAACCCTAAACCTTTGTCTCCATCAATAACAGCAGTAGAAGGCGTTTCATGAACAATTTTTATGACTGGCGTTGGATTTACACGTTCTGCCTCCCACAATCTTATATAGCCGCTAAGGCGGGCCACACCGTGGCTGTCAACTCCACGAAGGTCCGCCGAGAGCAATGACCTGGTTGCTGTTTCAGCATCTGCCTGGCTGCAGCCAATCTTTAAAAATATATTGAGGGAAAAGTTATAAAGTTGCTGGTAACTGAAGCGTGTATTCATCCGGCAAAAATAAGTCTAATTCAATCTCGATACTTACCGAATTTTAAGATAACCCGGGGCAATTGAGCACAGCTTTGTGTAAAAAATACATATTTTACCTCTATAAAAAAAACGCCCAAATCCAATACTGACAAGGATTACAGCAATTCTTTTTTTATTAAATATTATATAAGCAGCAATTGTATCGTTATCATAATAAATACAGTAGTAAAAATTATTGATCTGATAGTAAAACTATTTTTTCGAAATTGATTTTTCAATCACTTTGATAATTATATTCGCTTCTTAAAACAATTTAGCAAATGAGAAAATTTTTATCATTGTTGCTTTGCCTCGTTCTTTTCAGTAACCTGGCAACAGCTCAATCCAAGACAATTACCGGTAAGGTAATTGATGAAGACGGGAATCCCCTGCAGGGTGTTTCGGTAACCCTTAAAGGAACTAAAACAGGAACATCAACAGATGCGAATGGTAACTATTCAATTAGTGTACCAGCAAATGTAAAAGTACTTGTAGTTACCCTGGTAAACAAAGTCCCCCAGGAGCTAAACATTGGTTCCTCTAACGAGATCAACATTACCATGACTCCCAGTACAGCTTCCATGCAGGAAGTTGTTGTGGTAGCTTACGGTACGGCTAAAAAGGAAACTTTAACAGGAGCAGTCGGAACCATTAAAGCGGCTGAAATTGTTAAGCGCCCGATCTCCAACATTACCAATGCTGTGGAAGGTGCAATACCCGGCGTTATTGTTGGTTCTTCAAACGGACAACCTGGATCAGGCCCAAGTATTCGTGTAAGAGGGTTTGGATCGATCAATGCTACTTCGCAACCGTTATTTGTGGTTGATGGAGTGCCCTATTCAGGCGGAACCTCCAATATTAACCCCGATGATGTAGAAACCGCAACCGTGTTGAAAGATGCTGCTGCAACTGCGTTATATGGTTCAAGAGGTGCAAATGGAGTTATCATGATCACTACTAAAAAAGGCCAACGTGGAAAAAACAACATTTCTGTAAGAGTATTGCAGGGTGTGTCGCAAAGAGGCCTTAAGGAATATGACAGATTAAATGCGAAACAATATTATCCAATCATGTGGGAGTCATACAGGAACTCTTTGGTTTATCCTGCAACGGGTACCGGAATCTCTGTAGACAGTGCCAGCCGAGTTGCTTCGGGTTTAACTACCAGAACTCATATTCAGAACCTGTTATCATATAATCCTTTCAATGTTGCCAATAATGCCATTGTTGGTGTTGACGGCAGTTTGAATCCTTCGGCCAATTTGATCTATGGTGATGACCTGGACTGGACTGATGATGTTATGCGTACCGGATCAAGAAAAGATTACAACATTAATTTCAGTGGTGGATCGGATAAATCGGATTATTTCATGTCATTAGGCTATCTCGATGACAAAGGATTTACCATCCGTTCTGATCTAAAAAGATACTCTGCAAGACTGAATTTTAATATCCAGCCTAAAACATGGTTAAAAACCGGCCTGAATATTTCCGGTAACCATACCATATCCAACCAGGCAAGTGATGGAGGAAGTACAAGTTTCGTAAACCCCTTCTTTTATTCACGTAATGTGGGTCCTATTTATCCTGTTTTTGCACACAATATGACTACGGGAGAATTTTTACTTGATGCAACAGGAAATAAATTCTGGGACCTGGGTAATATGGGAGGTGCACAGGGTGTACCAAACCGTCCAAGCGGCGGTTTTGCCGGGCGGCACACTTTGGCAGAAACAAGCTTAAATGAATTGAACTTCAGAAGAACTGTTGTGAGTGCAAGAAATTATGCCGAAATAACTTTCCTGAGGGATTTTAGATTTACGAATAACGTATCCGTTGATTTCCAGAACCAGACAGATGCATCATACGAAAACACTTTGGTGGGTGATGGCGCACCCGGAGGACGTTCATCACGTGAAACCGGCGCCGTAACAGGTGTTACACTAAGCCAGCTTTTAAACTACGGAAAAAAGATAAAGGATCACCGTGTTGATGTACTTGCGGGTCATGAGACCTATAACCTGTTAGAAACCGGCCAGAGAGGTTTTAAACAAGGGCAATCACTAACCGGAAACACGGAGTTAAATAACTTTACCACTATCAACTCGGCAACTTCATATCTCGACCGTTATCGCATCGAAAGTTACCTTTCAAGGGTTACTTATGATTTCAGAAGTAAATATTTTGCTTCCGGAAGTTTCCGTCGTGATGGTAATTCAAGGTTTGCTCCAGAATCCCGGTGGGGATCATTCTGGTCTGTTGGTGGCGGCTGGAATTTAGATAAGGAGAATTTTCTTAGTGGTGTAAAATGGATAGATCAACTTAAGTTAAGAAGTACCTATGGTGTTGTAGGCGTAGCTGATGGTATCGGATATTATGCTTACCAGGGCCTGTACAATTTTGCGAACAATGCAAACGAGCCGGGTATAGTACAAAGTCAGTCGGCCTATTTGAACAGGGAGTTATCCTGGGAAACCAATACCCAGTTTGACGTTGGTGTTGACTTCAGCCTGTTTAAAAACAGGATCAACGGTTCAATCGATTATTTCGACAGACGTTCACAGGACCTGTTATTTGCAGTACCGCAACCTTTATCAAGCGGAGCCCTGACAAACAATAAAAACACGGCAACCATGTATAATAAAGGTTTTGAACTACAGTTGAATGCCGATATTATCCGCTGGAAAGGAGCTACCTGGAATATGGCAGTTAACTTATCTACGGTAAAAAACAAGATCACCAAAATGCCTGATGCCGTACCTTCATTTGTTACGGGCACAAAGCAATATGAAGTGGGATCTTCTATATTTGAATACTGGTTACGTAGTTATTATGGTGTTGACCCAACAGATGGAGCTGCTCTATATGTTGCAAATAACACTGCACCTAGTGCTACCATCAGGTATATCGATAACAAATCGGGTGGTAAGGACACCGTTACAACGGCTATTTCGAATGGCAAATTTGCGTATCAGGGAACAGCAATACCTGATCTGTATGGTAGTTTCACCGAATCAATTACCTACAAAGGAATTACTTTGAGTGCGTTATTTACATTCCAGATCGGCGGTAAAACATATGATGCCAACTGGGCAGGATTAATGTCAACAGGTACATATGGCGGAGCCCTGTCTTCTGAAATTTTAGGCAGGTGGCAAAAGCCCGGCGATATTAGCAATATCCCAAGAATGGACGCAGGACGTACAGCAGATTTTAACGGAGCTTCATCAAGATGGTTAATTGATGCATCGTATTTAAATATACGCTCGATCAACCTGTCTTATGACCTGCCTAAAAACCTGGCTTCAAAATTACAGATCAGAAATGCGCAGATCTTCCTGAGTGCAGAGAACCTGGCTTTCTTTTCTAAAAGAACCGGTTTAGATAACCAACAGGCTTTTTCCGGCGTAACATCAAATGCATATCCGCCTGCAAAAATTTTAACCACAGGGATAACATTAAATCTTTAAAATTAACAACAATGAAAAAATATATTTTATCAACAATGCTGTTAGGATCCATGATCTTTTCTTCCTGTAAGAAAGATTATCTGGATACTTTCCCCACCACTTCTGTGGCTGCAGCCGATGCATTGGCCAGTACGCAAAATGCGATTGCTGCGCTAAACGGTATTCACCGGGTAATGTACACCCAGTACGATGCCCAGGGACAGGCAGGTGAAGGATCTGTAAACCTGTTCAGGGATTATATGGGAGAGGATATTGTATTCCCTTTAGCAAACGGGAGCACCGGGCACGCTACCTGGTACAGGTGGCAGAACCACAATAACGTAAATGCAGGTGATATGCGTTTTGTGTATCGTTTCTACTATCGTTTAATTTCTAATGCCAATGTTTTGATCAATGGTATTGATGCGGTACCGGGGGCTGATGCGGACAAGAACATGATCAAAGGGCAGGCATTAACATACAGGGCCTGGTGTCATTTTCAACTCGTACAGCTTTATGGTAAGCGTTACGATGCAACTGCAACTCCTAATTCGCAGCTTGGTGTTCCATTAATGCTGGAAAACACGTTGGTGGGTCAGGCCAGAGCTACAGTTGAAGAGGTTTACACCCAGGTAAACAAAGACCTGAACGATGCCGAGGCCTTACTTGTTGGGTATACACGTACCGGATCAGCAGCTAAATCAAACTTTGACGTAAAAGTGGTACAAGGCATTAAAGCCCGGGTTGCATTAACCATGCAAAACTGGGAAGCAGCTGCCACCAATGCCATTGCAGCCAGGGGCGGTTATAACTTAATGACCAATGCCGAATACCTGACTGGTTTTAACAACATTACCAACCAGGAATGGATTTGGGGAAGCCGCCAGATTGATGACCATAATACCTTCTTCTATTCATATTTTGCGTACATATCAGCAAATTTCAATTCTACCGTTCTTCGTACACAACCAAGAGCGATTAATGCAAACCTGTTTAATTCAATTCCGGCAACTGACAACCGTAAAAAATGCTGGGATTTAACTGGTGCAACTGTGCCAATTCCTCCGGGAGGCGCAAGAGTTCCTTATCAAAACAAAAAATTCCTGGCGCAAAGCAGCTCTATCAGTAATGGCGATGTTCCATATATGCGTGCTGCCGAAATGTATTTAATAGAGGCTGAAGCCCGTGCAAGACAAGGTGGTGCCCAAACAGCCGCAGCACAACAGGCACTGTTTACTTTGGTGAAGAACAGAAACCCAAGTTATGTTTTAACTACCAACACAGGCCAGGCTCTTATTGACGAAATTTTATGGAACCGGAGAGTGGAGTTTTGGGGTGAAGGTTTCAGGTTTACTGATCTGAAACGTCAAAACCTGCCAATGAGCAGAGCAGGTATTCCTAACCATTTGATTGCTTTTTCAGTTGTTACAACTGTACCGGCAGGAGATAAACTTTGGGAATTCCTCTTCCCGCAGGACGAGATGAACACCAATCCTGCAATAGTTCAAAACCCGCTTTAATAGTTCATTCAAATTAATTCATAAAAGGGGCTGTCTCAATAGAGACAGCCTTCTTTTTTTTGCTCAACCTTACTGCGCAGGAATAAGTGACTGAAGCTTATCCTGCGATTAAGTCCTTATTGATTGTTTGGTCTGTTTGCTTTAAATTTTTCCCGTTGTTCAGGCGTCAATATAGCCTGTATTTTTTGTGCCTGATCTTTATTCAACTCACGTAATTGCTTTTTCTTTTCCTGGTCAGACAGGCTGGCATTATTATCAATAGCGTCTTTGGCTGCTTTACCAGCCTGATTTATTTCCTTCATTTTAATACGCTGCTCTTTGGTAAGATCAAGGTCTTTAATCCTTTCCTTGCGGCTTTGTTTATTAGCCTTTTCGTTTGGATCAACCGTTTTTGCAGAATCCGCTTTTGCTGCAACTGGCCTTCTTTCAATTTGTGCCGAAACGGGCAATGTACTCATCAGCAGTAGAAAAATGATTACGTATATTTTCATGTTTTTAAATTTTCTGAATGATAGATATATTTTTTAGTTCGAGGTTTAATCCCGGGCAAATAAAAATAAAAAATCCCACGAAGACACGGAGAACACAAAGCTTGTATTGATTTACTTTGTGATCTTAGTGCCTTTGTGGGACAATCATAAACTCAGAAAAACTATCTTAAGAAAAGCAGCTCCCTGTATTTTGGTAATAGCCAGCAAGCATCATCAACCAGCAGCTCCAGCTTATCAACATGGTAGCGGATGATATCGAAATACTTGCCTTTTACGTTATCGCAATAAGCGATAGCCATCTCACGGGTACCCACTATTTCGTTGGCTTTTTTCCTCTCCTCTATCATTTTCTCTACATTATCACTTACAATATTAATATGCTCGCTGATCTTCTCTAATACCTGCTTCTGGTTAGCATATGCTTTTTCAGAAAGTCCGGCTTCTTTTAAACCAACAATATTTTTAATCAAAACATTCTGGTATTTAATGGCCGAAGGCAGTATGAAAGTTGTTGCCATATCACCCATCACCCTTGCTTCAATCTGCACTTTTTTAATATAAGCTTCCAGCATGATTTCATGCCGGGCTTCCAGCTCAGAATGGGTATATATCTCATTGCTTTCGAAAAGTTTTTTATTCTTATCGGTGATATAAGCATCCAATGCCAGCGGTGTTGTCTTTACATTCGGTAAACCTCTTTTCTTCGCCTCTTTTTCCCAGGCATTGCTGTAACCATCGCCTTCAAATAAAACAGACTTACTCTCAACAATATATTTTTGAATAACCTGCATAATGGCAACTTCTTTCTTCTCACCTTTCTCAATCAATCCATCAACATCAGTTTTAAAACTTCTTAACGTATCGGCCATGATCGCATTCAGTGCCGTCATAGAATTTGCACAGTTGGCCGATGAGCCTACCGCACGGAATTCAAATTTATTTCCGGTAAATGCAAATGGCGAAGTACGGTTACGGTCGGTATTATCAAGCATCAATTCCGGAATACTCTTGTGAATATCTAGTTTTAAAATTGCTTCGTCCTGCTCGTCAAACTTATCACCAACTCTTACTTCTATTTCATTTAAAACTTCAGTTAAATATTTACCAATAAAAATTGAAATAATGGCCGGTGGCGCTTCATTGGCACCCAGGCGATGATCGTTTCCTGCACTGGCAATTGATGCCCTTAAAAGGTCAGCATAATCATGAACCGCTTTAATGGCATTCACAAAAAATGTCAGGAACATTAAATTGGTCTTTGGTGTTTTACCAGGCCCCAACAGGTTTACACCTGTATCAGTTGCCAGACTCCAGTTATTATGTTTACCACTACCATTGATACCGGCAAATGGTTTTTCATGCAATAAACATTTTAAACCGTGACGCTTTGCAACACGATCCATAATATCCATCAGCAAAGTATTGTGATCAACCGCCAGATTGGTTTCTTCAAAAATAGGCGCACACTCAAACTGTGCAGGTGCCACTTCATTATGTCTTGTACGTATGGGAATACCTAATTTATAACTCTCCTGCTCGTAATCTCTCATAAAAGCATATATCCTTTCTGGTATCGCTCCAAAATAATGATCATCTAATTGCTGGCCTTTAGCAGGTGCATGCCCAAAAACAGTACGACCTGTTAAAAGTAAATCAGGACGGGCGTTTGCAAGTCCTGCATCAACCACAAAATATTCCTGCTCCCAACCCAGGGTTGCTGTTACCTTAGTTACATTTTTATCAAAGTACTGACAAACATCTGTAGCCGCTTTGTCTAATGCAACCAGTGCTTTAAGTAAAGGTGTTTTTGTATCTAAAGATTCGCCTGTATAAGAAACGAAGATGGTTGGAATGCACAAAGTTTTTCCCTGACCAATCTCCATAATAAAAGCCGGTGAAGAAGGATCCCATGCTGTATAACCACGTGCTTCAAAAGTCGCTCTTAAACCTCCGCTAGGAAAAGAAGATGCATCAGGCTCCTGTTGGATCAATGCGGCGGCTTCAAACTCTTCAAGCGGTGTCCCATCAGATTTTAATGTAAAAAATGAGTCATGCTTTTCGGCAGATAAACCGGTAAGGGGCTGAAACCAGTGTGTAAAATGGGTAACACCTTTACTCTCGGCCCAAACACGAATGCCGTTTGCAATACGGGCCCCCATTAAACGGTCAATTTTTTTGTGGCCTTTCGTTGATGCCAGTAAACTTTTATAAGCTTCGTCGCTTAAATATTTACGGGCAACATCAAGGGTAAAAACGTTCTCATTAAAAATTTCGGTTATTTTTTTTGAGGCTTCAACCTTCACTTTTGGAAGTCCATTGCTTAAATTATCTAATGCTTTAAATCTTAAAGATTCCATATTTTTTTTTAATTTAAGTCACAAAAAAACATAAAATCTGATTATAAACCAATAAATTTTTAATGAAACCCTGTAATTACAAGCAAATGTGGAAAAATAATTAACATGTATTTATTTTTTAATTTTTATACCTCTCGCCATTCTTTCCCAGTTAATCATACACAAGAGTGGGGTAATAATTAAGGGCAAATAAAGGCTTCTGTATCTTACAAGGGAGCCAAGATTAGGCACAATATAACCAACTATTAAAAAAACTGTCAATGTAAAAAAGAAGGCAAAAAACAAAAAAGGCCTGCCGGTATTGCTTAAATCTTTTCTTCTGAAAAAAATAAAAATGATGAGTAATACCTGACAAAGCAGTAATTCAATATTTAGCGGCAAAAGTGATTTTACAGGCAGTTCCCATAAATATGGCCTTAGCAAACTATGATTTAATGCCTGAGGTGCATTGCTCATAAAACTTTTAACCGTTGGTTGTAAGGGAGTGAGTTCTATTTGTGTAGCGGCCCCGGAAAGATTGATAAACTCTGTTTGTTTATTTGTAATTATTTCGGGAGGATTTACTTTGCCGGTTAAATGGCCAATACTAAAAAACAATATTCCGGTAATCAGGTAAACCGCTGCAAAGGTTCTGCCTGCCGGCCATTTGGTTTTTGCAGATAATATCCATGCAAATAAAGCCGGAAGCAGTACAAGAAAGATAAAACTCCTGATAAGAAACAATAAAGCCAGGCTGATTAATATCAGCAATAGTCTTTTACCAGAAACCTTATTTTTTAAAATGGATTGATAAATACAGTAGATCAAAACAGCCAGCATTAAAAAGACTAATCCGTCTTTATGTATACCCGAGGCAAAATACAATGTTGATGGCAGGAGAAAACAGCCAATAATAACAGCTATCTCTCTTCCGGGATATAGCGTTATAAACAACCTGTACAAAATAACATGCCCGAAAAATATTATGAAATTGAAAAACAAACTATTGATATAATAATCTCCCCGGCTGAATAAATTAAATAAAGAAATCAGTTTGATCACAATATTTCCCCGCAGGTCGTTCCAGTAAGAATCGCCAGTACTGAACAAGCCTCCGTAGCCCTGCTGATAATCTGAAGTAAAAATATTGATGAAATAATTGCCTGGATTCGATAACAAAAGCTGGTACTCTTCCCGTGCAAAATCATTTACATCCCAGTAATCATTACCAGGCCCGTATATATGTATGGATATCCAGCCAATGGCAACGCCTGCAACCACTTTAATAAAAAACAACCCCAGCAACAGTTTGCTGTTTATAGCTGTATTTTTAATAAAGGGCGTACGCAACAGCAGCCAGCAAAGTATAACCAGGTAAACAACAAATAAAAGGTAATTCAAAACCGATATGTTTTACTGTGGGAAGATAGTTAAAATATTTACGTTACCTGTCAGGATTAAAGATGCTCAAATTGTACCTTTGCACTTTCTCACAAGCTTTCATCAACATTTATGGAAATAACAGTAAAAACAGCCGAGCAATTAAGACTTACAGCCGAAGAATTTGAACTGATACAAAAAAAACTGGGCCGTATGCCCAATTTTAATGAGCTCTGTTCTTTCAGTGCCATGTGGAGTGAGCATTGTAGTTACAAGAATTCCATTAAATGGCTGAAAACCTTACCCCGTGATGGAAAGAAGATGCTGGTAAAAGCAGGAGAAGAAAATGCAGGATTGATGGATATCGGCGATGGCTACGGTGTTGTTTTTAAAATTGAATCTCATAATCATCCGTCGGCCATTGAGCCTTTCCAGGGTGCAGCAACGGGCGTTGGCGGTATTAACCGTGATATTTTTACCATGGGTGCAAGGCCCATCGCTTCATTAAATTCTTTACGCTTTGGAAAATTAACTGAGGCAAAAACACAACACCTGCTTGCTGGAGTGGTACACGGTATTGGCCATTATGGCAATTGCTTTGGTGTACCAACTGTTGGCGGCGAAGTTTATTTTGAAGAATGTTATCATACCAATCCGTTGGTGAATGCCATGAGTGTTGGCATTTTAAAAAATGGCGGAACTGTTTCGGCCACTTCAGGAAATGTAAAAGGAAATCCTGTTTTTTTTGTGGGAAGTGCTACCGGTAAAGACGGAATTGGCGGCGCCAGTTTTGCATCGGCAGATATTACTGCAGACAGTGCCGAAGATTTACCGGCTGTACAGGTTGGTGATCCTTTTCAGGAGAAAAAATTATTAGAGGCTTGTTTAGAAGTGATACAAACCGGTGCTGTAGTAGGTATGCAGGATATGGGTGCGGCAGGTATTATCTGTTCAACATCCGAAATGAGTGCCAAGGGAGAAGCAGGAATGCGGATTGATTTAGATAAAGTTCCTACCCGCCAAAAAGATATGAAGCCATGGGAATTGTTATTGAGCGAAAGCCAGGAACGTATGTTACTGGTTGCAGAAAAAGGAAAAGAGCAATCAATTATTGATGTATTTAAAAAGTGGGATTTGCCTTGCAGTGAAATTGGCGAAGTAACTGATGATGGTCTTTTACATTTTTATGTAGATGGTAAACTGGAAGCTCAGTTACCAGCTTATGAATTGGTGTTAGGTGGTGGTGCTCCGGTTTATGATCGTCCGTACAACGAACCAAAATATTTTGAAAAGATAAAAGCATTCGATGCTTCCTCCATTGCAGAGCCAAAAGATTTGAAAGCAATTGCGGAACAAATAATTCAGATACCAAATATTGCCAGCAAACGTTGGATTTACACGCAGTACGATAGTATGGTAGGCACAGGCAACGCCAGTACCAACGCACCAAGCGATGCTGCCATTGTTTTGGCAAAGCCAACAAACAAAGCGCTGGCATTAACCACCGATTGTAACAGCCGCTACGTTTTTGCTGATCCCTATAAAGGTGCTATGATTGCTGTTGCAGAAGCTGCCAGAAACATTGTGTGCAGTGGCGGACAGCCCTTAGGCGTAACCAATTGTTTAAATTTTGGAAATCCTTTTGATCCCGAAGTGTATTACCAGTTTGTAAATGCGATAAAAGGCATGGGTGAAGCCTGTATAAAATTTGATACGCCGGTTACCGGCGGCAATGTTAGTTTTTACAACCAGGGGCCCGATGGTGCTGTGTACCCTACTCCAACAATCGGTATGGTAGGTGTTTTAGATTCTGTGGATGATAAGATGACGATGGATTTTAAACAAGAGGATGATGAGATTTATTTAGTGGGTACACAACGGAATGATATCAACTCATCAGAATATTTGCATAAGATTCATGGCGTTGAATTTTCACCTTGTCCGCATTTTGATTTGAACGAAGAATTTGAAGTGCAGCATGAAGTAAAGAAGATGATTCATAAAAAACTCATCAACTCGGCACATGATGTAAGTGAAGGAGGTTTGTTTATTACATTAATCGAAAGTTGTTTTAACCGCAACCTTGGCTTTGAAGTTGAGGCACATGCAGATGATATAAGAAGCGATGCTTACTGGTTTGGTGAAGCTCAAAGCCGTGTAGTAGTTTCTGTTTCAAAAGAAAACCGAAACGATTTTAATATGCTGTTAGAAAAGATGGAAATGACGGTAACTTATCTGGGCAAGGTTTCTGCTGGTAGTATTAAAGTTAATGGCGAAGACTGGGGGCATGTGAATGACTGGAAAGAGAAATACGAAAATGCAATTGCTAATTTACTGGCCGGGCATGAGAGTGAACATGCGTTGGCTGCTTTATAAAAAATTATGGATAAAAGTTCAGCAATAATTGTAACAGGTGCAGCGGGTTTCATAGGATCCTGCATGGTCAGTTATTTAAACCAACAGGGATTTGAAAATTTAATTCTGGTTGATGAATTTCAAAGAGAAGACAAAGAATTAAACCTGTTGCATAAAAAATTTATTGCCAGGGTAGAACGGGAAAACTTCTTTGACTGGATGCAACGTGAAAAACTTGATGTAAAATTTGTGTTTCACCTGGGAGCCAGAACAGACACAACAGAATTTGATTATTCCATTCACCAGCATCTGAATGTTGAGTATTCCCAAAAAATCTGGAACTACTGCACGGTAAATAATATTCCGCTGGTGTATGCATCATCTGCCGCTACTTATGGCGAGGGTGAATTAGGCTATAATGACAGTCATGATGTTATTGAGCAACTCAATCCATTAAATCCTTATGGTATTTCAAAAAACGAATTTGATAAATGGGTATTACATCAGGAAGATCATCCGCCTTTTTGGGCCGGCCTGAAGTTTTTTAATGTGTATGGCCCAAATGAATACCACAAGGCACGTATGGCCAGCGTGATTTTTCATTCCTTTAACCAGATTAAACAAAACGGGAAAGTAAAACTATTCAGGTCGCACAAAGACGGGTATAATGATGGTGAGCAACTCCGTGATTTTATTTATGTAAAAGATGTGATTGAAGTTTGTTATTGGCTGATGGAAAATGTGAGTGGTGAATCGTCAGGCGTGAGTGCAGAACTCACGACTCACAACTCACAACTCACATCTGCTATCTATAATTTAGGCACCGGTACAGCCCGCAGTTTTAATGCATTGGTGAAATCAACATTTGCCGGGCTCAATCTCCAACCCAATATTGAATTTATTGATATGCCTGAAGATCTTCGTGATAAATACCAGTACTTTACCGAAGCCAGTATGGATAAACTAAAAGCTGCTGGTTACAGCAAGGAGTTTTATTCACTCGAAAAAGGCGTTGATGATTATGTTCGAAATTATCTTTCTAAAAACACTTTCTACTAAAAATTATACATGAAGAATACTATTGCAATTATCGGTGGCGGAAACCTGGGTTCTGCCATTGCCGAAGGATTAATTAAAAGTAAATTCTGCAAGGCAGGAGATATTCATATCACTAAAAGAAATACAACAACTTTAAAAAAATTAGAGGCCAAAGGAGTTAAAACAGGATCGGACAATACTGCTGCTTTAAAGCAAAGCGGGCTGATTATTCTTGCTGTAAAACCTTACCAGGTATCGGAAGTGCTGAATAGTTTTAAAAAAGAACTCACCCCTTATCATATCCTGGTATCTGTTGTAACCGGTGTTTTTATAAAGGATATTGAAGATATCATCAAAAAGAAACTACCTGTTTTTCGTGCCATGCCTAATACTGCCATCGCTATACAGCAAAGCATGACCTGCTTAAGTTTTTCCAATGCCACAGAAAAACAAACTGGATATGTAAAGGATGTGTTTTCAGTATTGGGTAAAGTTGCAGTCATTAATGAAAACCTGATGGATGCTGCAACCGTACTCGGCGCCTGTGGTACAGCTTATGCCATGCGTTATATACGTGCCAATATACAAGGCGGTATAGAAATTGGTTTTGATGCAGTAACAGCAAATTTAATTGCAGCACAAACCGTAAAAGGAGCAGCACAATTATTACTGGAACACGGCACTCATCCTGAACAGGAAATTGATAAAGTAACTACACCTAAAGGCTGCACCATTGCCGGGCTGAATGAAATGGAACACCGGGGTTTCAGTTCATCTTTAATAAAAGGAATTGCCACGAGTTATAATAAGATCGTGAAGGGTTAGTAAATTTGGCCGGTTTCCATATCGATCTGATAGGGAACCCAAACTTCATATTTGACTTTAGAGGTCGTAGTAATACCGCTTCCTCCATACTGTCCATTATTATCCTGATCGATCACATATCCAACCACTTTAATAAAAAAACAGAATGTATTCTGAATCTTGTATATCTTATCATTACCAAGCATGCCATACCTAAATTCTTTTCCATCTGAATAACCCCAATAATTACTGATAGTCTGCCCTTTCATATCTTCCAGGTAAATTTCTGTATTTGTATTTATTTTTCCATAGTGCATTTTCTTTTCCTTGAATTCAGCTATGGATGGCCGGTTATTCTTAAAATCTTCAAAGCTTAAATAAACACCTTTTTTAAAACCGCTGTCCTGTAAAACAGGTACCAGGTTCATTTTTTTATTAAACTCTTTTATTTCTTCCAATGTTTTTTTAGGTTGGCTGTCGAATTGTTTTACAGCGTTTGAATAATCCAGTATTTCAATCAATGCTTTTAAACCATATTTAAAATAGGATTCTCTTTTTTCACCAAATTCTTCATCAATGTATTTAGTTAAACTTTCATCAAACCGTATGACCGTATCCATTCTTTTTACCGGCAGGTATTTGCCGTTCTTTCCGAGGTAATATTCCCATTTACAATAAATATTATTACTACTTCCAACAGAATTAGTCATCTCAACCCTTTTATCAATACTCTTTGCATCACCCGCTAACCAAAAACGTTTCATAACGATCAGCAATTCAAAGTCGTTTGGAGTAAAAGAGCCTGCATAATAATCATTATAGTAAGTTTCAATGCCGTTGCCGTTACCTCCTGGTAAAAGCATTTTTTTAAACGCCTTCTTTTTGTAGCCTAAAATATCTGTTGTGAGAACATATCCCATTTTCGAAGTATCAAACCTGCTGTCAAGTATTTTAATAGCTTTAAAAGGAAGTCTTATTTCGGATGGGGCATTTTTTTGAGCCTCCAGTTTCAATTCTTTAACGCCCAATTGGTTCGGGTTTAATACATCCCGTTTGCCGCTTTGGGCAATAACAATAGCAGGGATCATTATGGCAGTTAATACAAGATATTTCATAATGCAGAACAGGGAACTTATGTAAAAAATAAAGATACTGTTATTTTTAATTTTGAGAAAGCTATAAAATTGTCTTATTCCTTCAAAAAACTTTCCCCAAATTTCCTCCCTCCAACTATTCACCCTATCTTTGCACGACCTCCAAGATTTAATCCCAAATTCTTCTGGTCATATTTATTAACGGCAACAGCTTCCCAAAAAATTAGGGAAGGGTTGGCAAATTATTTTTTATGGCTAAGTATATTTTTGTAACAGGCGGTGTTACTTCCTCATTAGGTAAGGGCATCATAGCCGCATCGCTTGCCAAACTCCTGCAGGCAAGAGGTTTAAAAGTAACCATACAAAAATTTGACCCATACATTAATGTTGACCCCGGCACTTTAAATCCTTACGAACATGGTGAATGTTTTGTAACAGACGATGGCGCCGAAACCGATTTGGACCTTGGCCATTACGAACGTTTTTTAAATACACCAACTTCGCAAGCCAATAATGTTACCACTGGCCGCATTTATCAAACCGTAATAAATAAAGAACGTGCAGGTGATTATCTGGGAAAAACCGTGCAGGTTATCCCACATATCACTGATGAAATAAAGAACAGGATGCTTTTGCTGGGCAAAGGCGGAAAATATGATATTGTTATTACAGAGATTGGTGGAACAGTAGGTGATATTGAGAGTCTGCCTTTTGTAGAAGCCGTTCGCCAGATACAGTGGGAACTGCCCGAAGAAGATTGTATGGTAGTTCATCTTACGCTGATCCCCTATTTAAAAGCCGCTAAAGAATTAAAGACAAAGCCAACACAACATAGTGTACGTATGCTCAGCCAGGAAGGTGTTCACCCGAATGTGATTGTTTGCCGTACTGAGCATCCACTTACCGAAGACCTGAAAAAGAAAATTGCTTTATTCTGTAATGTTAAGCCCAATGCTGTAATTGAAGCCATGGATGCCAGCACTATTTACGAAGTGCCTTTGAAAATGTTGCAGGAAGGATTAGATGTGATCGTACTGAAAAAATTACAGATAAATGGTTATGCTGCACCTGAATTAAGCAAGTGGCGTGCATTTCTGGATAAGTTGAAATATCCGCACAGCAAAGTTACTATTGGCCTTATTGGAAAATACATTGAGTTGCAGGATGCTTATAAATCAATCCTGGAATCTTTTATACATGCCGGTGCCATCAACGAATGCAAAGTGCAAATCGTAAATGTACACAGTGAGTTTATTACCGATGAAAACGTACAGGAAAAACTAAAAGACCTTGATGGCCTGTTAGTAGCTCCCGGATTTGGCAACCGTGGTGTGGAAGGAAAGATCATTGCTGTAAAATATGCAAGGGAAAACCAACTGCCCTTCTTTGGCATTTGCCTGGGTATGCAGATGGCGGTTATTGAATATGCAAGAAATGTTTTAGGTTGGACCGATGCCCATTCAACTGAAATGGATGAAAAAACTACGCACCCGGTAATAGACCTGATGGAAGACCAGAAGAATATTGCAAACAAAGGCGGTACAATGCGACTTGGTGCATATCCCTGCGAAATAAAAAAAGACAGTCTGGCCCATAAAATTTATGGTACAACAAAAATAAGTGAGCGCCACCGGCATCGCTGGGAGTTCAATAATAAATACATAAGCGATTTTGAAAAAGCCGGATTAATTCCAAGTGGAAAAAACCCTGAAACAGGTTTGGTGGAGATTGTTGAACTGAAAGATCACCCCTTCTTCATTGGTGTGCAATATCACCCTGAGTTAAAAAGTACGGTAGAAAATCCGCAACCTGTGTTTGTAAGTTTTATAAAAGCTGCAAAAGCGTATTCTGAGAAAAAAGATGCCGTTAAAGCGCCGGTTTTGCAGGGAGAAATGAGTTCATAAGCTATGCGTAAACTTTCCATGGATGAGTTGAACCGGAAATCGGTTGAAGAATTTAAACAATCAGACAAGACTCCCGTTATTGCTGTGCTTGAAAATATCCGCAGTGCTTACAACGTAGGCAGTGTGTTTCGTACGGCCGATGCATTTTTACTGGAAGCCATTTATATTACCGGCTACACCTGTGTTCCTCCTCATAAAGAAATTAAAAAGACTGCACTGGGTGCTGAAGAAAGCGTTGACTGGAAACATTTTACCAATGCTAATGAAGCCATTAAAGCATTAAAAGAAAATGGCTATAAAGTTTATGCCATTGAGCAGGCAATGAACAGCCTTAAACTTCAAAACCTGCTATTCGGAAGTAATGATAAAATTGCTGTAATTTTTGGCAACGAAGTAACCGGTGTGGAGCAGGAAACTATTTTGCAATGCGATGGCTGTATTGAAATACCGCAACTTGGTATGAAACATTCGTTGAATATTGCCACTGCGGCTGGTGTTGTGTTGTGGGAGATTGTGAGAAGCAGATTAACCCCTAACCCCTAAAGGGGAATTTTATCTGAGCGAACTTATCTTTGCGTAAATTATGAACAAAGTAAAAAATTATCTTTCTCTTGTAAAATTCTCTCATACCATTTTTGCAAT